>Ga0138256_10000223_pt1 | contig 67310 bp, 59 predicted proteins | sample KNB2016incub_MG_FD_105486 | JGI IMG/M metagenome (GOLD analysis project Ga0138256, IMG submission 105486) | Active sludge microbial communities from wastewater in Klosterneuburg, Austria - KNB2014incub_MG | ecosystem: Engineered > WWTP > Activated sludge > Unclassified | place: Austria...
AAATTGAACCTGAAATAACAATTTGTCCTGGTGAATTAAAATTTGCACACTGTACAATCCCTTCAACCGAGGCTTCTTTACATAAATTTTCTACTTTATCTGATTCCAATCCAACTATTGCAGCTAATGTTCCAGGATTTTCAAGGCCTGCTTGCTGCATTGCTTTGCCTCTTGCTCTAACAAGTTTTATTGCATCATAAAACTGGATTGCATTTGCAGCAACTAAAGCGGAGTACTCACCAAGTGAATGACCAGCAGCGGCATCTGGCTGCAACTCACGAATCAAACTAGAAAGAATAACGCTATGTAAAAATATTGCTGGTTGAGTAAACTCAGTTTGCTTAAGTTGTACTTCTGGACCATTAAACATTATGTAAGATAGATTAACACCAAGTGCGTCATCGGCAGTCTTAATCATCTCTTTGGCTTCAACAGATTTTTCAAATAAATCCTTAGCCATACCAATATATTGCGATCCCTGACCGGGAAATAGAAAAGCTTTTTTTGACATTGAAATAGTTTATGTTTTGTTAATTAAATTGCCCACACAACGTGTATAGCGCCCCAGGTATAACCAGCACCAAAGGCCGATAAAATTAAATTATCACCCTTTTTAACTTTGCCATTTCTGTAATATTCTGTTATGCAAAGTGGAATTGTAGCGGCTGTTGTATTTCCGTATCTATCTATATTAATCATCACTTTGTCTTTGCTTAATCCCATGCGCTGAGCAGTTGCATCTATAATTCTTAAATTAGCTTGATGAGGTACAAGGTAAGCAACATCTTCAGATTTTAATCCGCTAAGTTCCATTAATTCTGCGGATACATCAGCCATACCTTTTACAGCAACTTTGAATACTGCTTTACCATCCTGATAAATATAGTGCCATTTTTTATCAACTGTTTCGTGTGATGCTGGATTTAAACTTCCGCCGCCAAGCATATTAAGTGCATCTTTTCCAGAGCCATCAACTCTTAAAATAGATTTTTGTATTCCATAAGTTTTATCTTCCGTTGGTTCAAGTAAAACTGCAGAACCTGCATCTCCAAAAAGAATACAAATATTTCTATCTGTATAATCTACTATAGAACTCATTTTATCTGCACCAATAACTAAAACCTTTTTGTACCTGCCTGATTCAATTAGTGAAGCGCCTGTTTGAAATGCAAATAAAAAGCCTGAACAAGCTGCGGATAAATCAAATCCCCAGGCGTTCTTTGCTCCAATTTTATTTTGAACTAAACAAGCAGTTGCAGGAAAGAACATATCTGGTGTAACTGTGGCAACAATTATTGCATCAATTTCCTCAGGATTTACTTTATGTTTTTCAAACAAATCAAGCGCAGCACGAGCTGCTAAATCACTTGTTGCGCCTTGTTCTAATACTCTTCTCTCACTAATTCCTGTTCTGGTTTTAATCCATTCATCATTTGTTTCAACAATGGATTCAAAATATTTATTATCTAAAACTTTATCAGGAACATACATTCCAACCCCTGTAATTTTAGCGTTATATTTTTTTTCTGTCATTAAATTCTTTACTGTTTTTTTTGTGAATATTCTTTAATTGAGTTTTCAATCTTTTTAATTAGATCTTTATTATACATTTCGCGAGCCTTTAAAACCATATTCTTAATTGCTTTAGGTGTACTTGAACCGTGTCCAATAATGCTGATTCCATTTACTCCAAGTAATGGTACGCCGCCGTGTTCCTGGTAATCTAAAGATTTAAGAGATTTTTTTAATGTCCCTTTAGATAATCCAACTTTTAATTTATCAACAAAATTTGCTTCTGCAGTTTGTGTTAAAAGATGTTTTAACAATTTTGGAACAGACTCACCGAACTTAAGGATAATATTACCAACAAATCCATCGCAAACAATAATATCAACTTGCTTCGTTAAAATATCTCTACCCTCAACATTACCAATAAAATTTAATTTAGAATTTTTAAGCAAGTTAAAGGCATCGTTGGAAACTTCATTTCCTTTACCTTCTTCTTCACCCATACTTAAAAGCCCAACAGATGGATTTTTAATTCCACCCATTTCTTTAGCATAGATTGTTCCCATAATTGCGTATTCAAATAGATGAGAAGGTTTTGCATCTTTTCCAGCACCAACATCATAAAGATAACAAACTCCGTAAACGTTTGGCATCTCTGCACCGATAGTTGGGCGACCTACACCAGCAATTCTTCCCATAATTAAAGTGGATGCACTCATCATTGCCCCGGTATTACCGGCACTTACAAAAGCATCAGCTTTGCCTTCTTTAACTAATTGTGCACCTTTTACGATTGAAGAATTTGGTTTGGATTTTAATGCGGAAGTTGGTGAATCACCCATTTCAATAATTTCATCTGTGTGGATGATATTATTATCATCAAATAAAAGTTGATTTGATTTTATAACTTTTAGAATTTCATCTTTTTTTCCAACAAGAAAAAGTTCAAAATCTTTTTTCTCATTGTAAGCATCAATAGCTCCAACAACTGCATTCTGAGGGGCGTAATCGCCCCCCATTGCATCAACAATTATTCTGCATTTAGAGTTTTTTGAGTTAGATTCAACCATTTGATGGGTAAAGCTATGTAAATATTAGCTTTTGGGAATAAATACAGAGCGTTCATTGTAGTAGCCGCAGGAAGGGCAAGCGCGATGAGCAAGTTTCATCTCGCCACAGTTACCACAAGTACTTAGTGATGGTGCAACTGCTTTATAGTGTGTTCTGCGTTTATCTCTACGGCTCTTAGACATCTTACGTTTTGGATTTGGCATGCTATCATTCCATTATATTTAATTGAGATTTAATTTATCTATTAATTCCATAAGAGGTTTCCACCTCGGATCAACTTCTTCAGTATTGCAAGTGCATTTACTTGTATTTAAATCGGTTCCGCACTTTGGGCATAATCCCTTACAATCTTCTCTACATAATTTTTTCATCGGAACTGAAAGCAAAGCAAATTCACGAACATCATTGGTTATATCAATTTTATCTGCTTCTCTGCTTAAATAACAAACGTTCAGTGATTCAGTTTCTTCTGGAGCTTCGTTCATCAAATAAACCATTTTGTAATCGCTAATTAGGTTTGATTTGAATTCGCAAGCACATCGATCACATTCATACTTAACTTTAAAGTTTGTAGTTACCGATAGAATTATTTGATCGTGTAACTTATTAAGTACCAAAGATGATTTATATTTACCGTAAAACGGGTTTTCTAAATCCAGAACATTTACTTTGTCTTCAAAAACAAAATTATGTTCCCCATTACTTAAATTTGATATTTTTATAATCATCTTGCAAAATCACGCAAAAAACGAGGCTAAATATATAACTCAACCGCTTTATAATCAAACAATCTTATCTCTATAAACATCTTATTTTGGAATAAAAACGAACTTTATAATCATTATCCAAATATTATTTACAAATTCAGAGATAAAATCATTAAATCTAAAATTGGTTTAATAAAGCTAACAAAATGTAAAATGATTTTTATTATAAACTAAGAAATAGTTTAAAAACTGTTAAAAAATAAATTTGGTTTTTCTGTTCCTAAATCAATAATTTGAAATAGATATTTAATAATAGTTATCATTGCCAAAAATTAAATGTTAATAATTTTTTCCGTTTTTGCCGCCATCATTCCAATGTCAATTTACCTTGTTTTGATTTGGAAATTCGATCGTTACGATAGAGAACCATTTAAACTAGTACTAATAAACTATTTTTGGGGAGCTTTTGGTGCAATCGTGCTTGCAGTAATTGGAAGTTTTATTCTCACAGCAATTGCCTCCTTTTTTATTAAAGATGATATTCAATTAAGTAGATTTGGTGCAATTGTAGTCGCCCCAATTATAGAAGAAATTACAAAAGGCTTGTTTTTACTTATTACTCTATCAAGCAAAAAGTTTGATAATATAACCGATGGAATTGTGTATGGCGGTGCAATTGGGCTTGGGTTTGGGATGACTGAAAACTTTTTATATTTTGTTTCATATGGTGAATCAATACCTAATTGGATTGCACTCGTTATTGTACGAAGTTTATTTTCCGGAGTTATGCATTGTGTATCAACAGCAACACTTGGTTCGTTTTTGGGATTAGCAAAATTTAAATCGATGGGTAAAAAAATATTTTATGCTTTTACAGGATTAATTATTGCAATGTTAATTCATTCAATCTGGAATTCAAGTTTAAGTTATGATAATACTGCACCAATTGGTTTTATCTTTATGATTCTCTCGATAATTATTTTTATTTCAACTTATGCAGTATCAATTAAAGGCGAAAGAAAAATTATTTTTAATGAACTTAAAGAAGAATCTGAAAATGGTATAATTCCTGAATCACATTTAGTTATTCTAAGTTCAACACAACGCGAAAGAAAAGGCTGGCTTGATGAAAAAACAAGAAAAACTTACATCAAGGCTGCAACAACACTTGCGTTTAGAAAAGTTCAGCTAAAAAATTCTAATGGGGCAAGCAAAGTTTATTATGAAATGGACGTTGATAATTATAGATCTTTTATTGGTAAACTTCTTTCAAATAAAAATAATGTATAGATAATGAAACAAAATGCGATATATATAATTCCACCATTTTCACTTTCGCAAAGATCTACGGATGATAATTTTAAACAATTTTCCGATGAAGATTTTTCTTTTCTCAAATCAACACTTTATTTAAATCTTTTAGAAAATGTAAATCAACGAAACGAAAAAAATGAGATTATAAAAATCTTGGATAGTTCTGATAAAGAATTATTTCTAAATGAGTTTATTGATGAATCAACCAAAACTATTTATTATAATGTAAAAGATCTAAAATCTGTACTTAAAGAACTATCAAACAAAGAATTTATTTCACATAAAAATAATCTTATAATTTTTTCTGATGCGATTGATATTCGTCCTGTAGATATTGATAAATATATTAGCCTTTTAAGTATTGATGATAAATCAATACTTATTGCAACATCAAAAGATAGAAAAATGAAAGTCTTTGGATTTAATAGTTACTCAGATGATTTAATAAAATATTTTTCTGATTCGGATTTTTATATGGATAAATTTTTAAGTTATAATAAATCTTGCGAATATTTTGTAAATACAGTTAATGAAGTTTTAGCCATAAATAATATTGAAGATTTTAAAATACTTTATACAGAACTTTCATTTAAAAGCAGTTGGGATTACTGCTCGCAACAAATGCATGAACGATTTACTCATTTGTTTGTTGAATACAAGGATTTATTAAAATGAGTAAAGTTGGAATTTTCGGTGGCACATTTGACCCAATACATAATGGCCATTTGATAACCGCACAATCGGTAAAAGAAATTAGAAATCTTGAAAAGATAATTTTTATTCCGGCATACATTTCTCCACATAAACAGCACGCAAAAGCTTCAAGTGCTCGGCATAGATTAAATATGCTCAATATTGCATTAAATGATATTCCGTTTTTTGAGTGTTCCGATTTTGAAATTAAGCAGCATACAATTTCTTATACTATTGATACTTTGCGTGAGTTTAAAAAATATTATGATGAAATTGAATTAATTATTGGCTATGATAATATTTTCCAATTCCATACGTGGAAAGAACCGGATGATATTTTAAATTTGGCAAATGTTGTAGTGCTTAAAAGAAAATCTTCGCATCCTTTTGATTTTGTTGATAAGTATGTTGATGCAGCAACATTTGTACAAACACGTGGTATTGAAATAAGTGCAACAGATATCCGTAATCGTGTTCATGCTGATTTGCCAATTTATTACCTGGTTCCAGAAAAAGTTTTAGAATACATTAAAACAAATAATTTATATAAGGAAAGTTAATTGAAGATTTTAGTTACTGGAGGAGCAGGATTTATTGCTTCTCAAATTGCCGATGCGTTTATTAATGAAGGACATCAAGTCGTTATTTTAGATGACTTATCAACAGGATTTGAAAAAAATGTAAATCCTAAAGCAAAGTTTGTAAAAGCAAATATTTGTGATAAAAGTTTGGATAAACTTTTTGAATCAGAAAAGTTTGATGTGGTAAATCATCATGCTGCGCAAATGGATGTTAGAAGATCAGTTAAAGATCCTGAATTTGATGCAACAACAAATATTCTTGGAACGATAAATCTTCTTCAAAATTGCGTTAAGTATGGGGTTAAGAAATTTATGTTTGCTTCAACAGGTGGAGCAGTTTATGGTGAACAGGATTACTTCCCTGCTGATGAAAAACATAATCAACAACCGAAATCACCTTATGGAATTTCTAAACTTTCTGTTGAAAAATATTTATACTTTTATAATTCGGAACACAAACTTAATTATACAATTTTACGTTATGCAAATATTTATGGACCAAGACAAAATCCTTTTGGTGAAGCTGGTGTCGTTGCAATTTTTTCTACAAAACTTCTTAAAGGTGATCAACCTGTTATAAATGGACACGGCAAACAAACTCGTGATTATGTTTTTGTTGGCGATGTAGTAAAAGCTAATTTACTTGGATTAAAAGATGAAGCATCAGATGTTTACAATATTGGGACTGGAATTGAGACTGATGTTAACCAACTTTTCCATTATATAAATGATATTACCAAAGCGGGGAAAGAAGAAAAACATGGACCAACTGCTGCAGGCGAACAATTAAGAAGTGTAATAACTTCAGATAAATTATTTAATAAGTTTGGATGGCGGCCATCAACAAAATTAGAAGATGGATTGAAATCAACAGTAGAATTCTTTAAAAATAATTTAGTTTGATATGATAGATATTAATCTGATTGAAAAAATTTATAAAGAAGATAGAAGATCAATTGCACGCGCTATTTCTATTATCGAATCAGATAATTCTTCAGCATCCGAATATTTAAAAGATATACATAAACACGTTGGCAATGCATATCGTATAGGAATTACCGGACCTCCCGGCGCTGGTAAAAGTACAATTACAAATCAACTTACAAAACATTTTAGAAAACAAAATAAAAAAGTAGGAATAATTGCTGTTGATCCAACATCCCCTTTTACTGGTGGTGCTTTACTTGGGGATCGTGTTAGAATGAATGATATTGGAATGGATAATGGGGTTTTTATTCGCAGTATGGCTACTCGCGGAAGTCTTGGAGGCTTGTCTAAAAAAGCAATTGATGCGGCTGATGTTATAGATGCTGCTGGTTTTGATATTGTAATTTTTGAAACTGTTGGTGTTGGACAATCGGAACTTGATATTGCACAAGCAGCAGATACTACGATCGTTGTTCTTGTTCCGGAGAGTGGCGATTCAGTTCAAGCGATGAAAGCTGGTTTGATGGAGATAGCTGATTTTTTTATTCTTAATAAAAGTGATAGACCAGGTTCACAGCAAGCATATACAGCGCTTCAAACAATATTAATGATAAAGGATCACGATGAAAATTCCTGGTTGCCAAATATTATCAAAACAGTTGCTTCTGAAAATAAAGGTATTGAAGAAATAGCTAATGAAATTGATCGTCACAAATCTTTTATGAAAGATAAAAATCTTTTTCATCAAAAAAGAGAAAGACAATCTAAAATAAGAATCAAAGAAATTGTTGAGCATAAACTTAAAGATGAATTGTGGGGTGAAACTGGTGAGAATTCGTTAAATTCATCTTTGCAAAAAGTCGTACTAGGTAATCTTTCTCCTTATCAGATTGCTGAAGAAATAATTCAAGAGTTTAAAAATAGAATCTAACCTGGAGTTAAGATGGAACATAAACCATTTCTTCCTGAGCTTACAGAAAATCAAATTATTATACGCGATACAATAAAAGATTTTGCTGAAAAAAATATTCGTTCTGTTATAATGGAATATGATGAGTCTCAAAAGTTTCCGATGGAAATAATGAAACAATTGGGCGATCTTGGATTTTTAGGAATTCTTGTTCCGGAAGAATTTGGCGGCGCTGGCTTAGGTTATGTTGAATACGCTTTGATCATTGAAGAACTTTCGAAAGTTGATCCATCAATTGGACTTTCAGTTGCTGCACATAATGGATTATGCACTAATCACATTAATCTTTTTGGAAATCCAGAACAAAAGAAAAAATATTTACCGGATTTAGCAAGTGGGAAAAAAATTGGAGCGTGGGGATTAACAGAATCATTTTCTGGTAGCGACGCAGCGGGATTAAAAAGCAATGCAGTTAAAGATGGAAATTACTGGGTATTAAATGGCAATAAACAATTTACAACACACGGTACTGTTGGTGAAACTTATGTTGTAATAGCAATAACAAATAAGGGAAATAATAAAAAAGGAATCTCGGCATTCATTCTTGAAAAAGAAATGGAAGGTTTGATAATTGGCAAGAAAGAAAATAAACTTGGAATGCGAGCAAGTGATACAACACAATTAGCTTTTGAAAATTGTAAAGTTCCAATGGAAAATCTTTTAGGTGAAGAAGGAATGGGATTTATTAATTCAATGAAGGTGCTTGAAGGCGGAAGAATTTCAATTGCGGCTTGCAGTGTTGGATTAGCACAAGGTTGTTTAGATGCTTCTTTAAAATATTCTCAAGAACGCAAACAGTTTAACACACAACTTTTTAACTTTCAGGCAATTCAATTTAAACTTGCTGAAATGGCAACAAATATCGAAGTTGCTAGATTGTTAACATACCGCGCTGCTGCTATGAAGGATGCAGGAATACCAAACACTAAAGAAGCTGCTGAAGCAAAATTATTTGCAAGCGAGATTGCAGAAAAAGCAGCAAGTGAGGCAGTTCAAATTTTTGGCGGTTATGGATTTATAAAAGAATATCCTGTAGAAAAATTTTATAGAGATGTAAAACTTCTAACTATAGGAGAAGGTACATCAGAAATCCAAAGAATTGTTATTGCAAGAGATTTGTTAAAGGATTAAACAATGAAACAAATCGGAAATAATTTAGCATCAGAAAGTACATTTCTTAAACGTGAGGATTTTCAAAAGGAAATATTACGTAAACTTAATGGCGTTAAAGAAAAAGTAAAAGACGGCGGTGGAAAGAAATCTATTGAAAAACACAAAGCTAAAGGTAAATTAACTGCTCGTGAAAGAATCAATCTACTTATAGATGATCCTAAAAAGTTTTTTGAATTAAGTACTTTTGCAGCGTATGGAATGTATGAAGAATATGGTGGCGCTCCATCATCTGGAACAATATTTGGAATTGGTAAAATTCATAATCGAGATTCCGTTATAGTGGCAAATGATGCGACAGTAAAAGCCGGAGCGTGGTTTCCAATCACCGCAAAAAAGAATTTACGCGCGCAAGAAATTGCAATGGAAAATCATATCCCGATTATTTATCTGGTTGATAGTGCTGGAGTTTTCCTTCCTCTGCAAAATGATATTTTTCCCGACAAAGAACATTTCGGAAGAATCTTTCGTAACAATGCAAAAATGTCTTCAATGGGCATTCCACAAATAGCTGCCATAATGGGACCTTGTGTTGCTGGTGGAGCTTACCTCCCAATTATGAGTGATGAATCTTTAATCGTCGAAGGTGAAGGATCGGTTTTTCTTGCAGGTTCACATTTAGTTCGTGCAGCAATTGGTGAAGTGATTGAGAATGAAAAACTTGGCGGTGCAAAAGTTCAATCAAATATTTCGGGTGTAACAGATTATATTATGAAAAATGATGAAGAATGTATTGCACAAATCAGAAGTTTGGTTGAAAAGTTTGGTAAGAATGAAACTGCAGGATTTGATAGAGTTGAATCTGAGCTTCCCAAATATGCAACAAAAGAAATACTGGGAATTTTACCAGAAGATACATTAAAACCTTACGATACTTATGAATTAATTTCTCGTATAGTTGATAATTCTGAAATTGATGAATACAAAGCTGGTTATGGAAAAACAATTATCACAGCTTACGCAAGAATTGATGGCTGGGCTGTTGGAATTGTTGCGAATCAAAGAAGTGTGGTAAAAACTGAACTTGGAGAAATGCAAGTTGGTGGTGTTATCTATTCTGATTCAGCTGATAAAGCAACAAGATTTATAATGAATTGTAATCAAAAAAAAATTCCATTACTTTTTTTACAAGATGTAACTGGATTTATGGTTGGTAGTAAAGCTGAACATGGTGGAATAATTAAAGACGGCGCTAAGATGGTAAATGCTGTTGCAAATTCTGTGGTCCCAAAAATTACTATTATCGTTGGTAATAGTTTTGGTGCTGGTAATTATGCAATGTGCGGTAAAGCTTACGATCCAAGATTTATTTTTGCTTATCCCAATGCTAAAATTTCAGTTATGGGTGGAAATCAGGCAAGCAGTGTTTTGCTTGATATTAAACTTAAGCAAGAAGAAAAAAGTGGGCATAAATTTAGTGATGAAGATAAAAAGAAATTGCTTAACGATATTTTAAAATCTTATGATGAAAAAAGTACTCCCCTTTATGCAGCAGCAAGATTGTGGGTTGATGAAATAATTAATCCTATACAAACTCGGGAATGGATTTCAATGTGTTTAGAAGTTTCAAATAATAATCCTGATATGCCAAAATTTAATCCTGGAGTGATACAAGTATAAATTTAACTTTAAATAATTTTATGCGCACTAGCTTTTTGAACAGCTTGCATTTTGTTATTTACTTGCAACTTCTTGTAAATATTTTCAATATGTTTTCTTACTGTGAACGGTGAGATGAATAGTTTTTCTGCTGCCTGTTGATAATCCAAACCCAATTTTAAATTTTCAAGCACTTCAATTTCTCTTTTAGAAAGATTAAAATCTTCATCTGAAATAACATCTTTAATCTTATTTGTTCTTCGAAGTAATTGTAAAGTTTTAGAAGCAATAGATGCGGACATTGGCGCACCGCCTTCTAACACAACATTAATTCCATCAATAATTTTTTCAACGGATTCATCTTTTAACAGATACCCACTTGCACCAGCTTTAATTGCATTGAATATTTTTTCATCATCATCAAACACTGTTAGGATAATGGTTTTAATTTCTGGTCTAAATTTAGAAATTAATTCTGTTGCTTTAATACCATCCATCTTTGGCATTTCAATATCCATTAGTATAACTTGAAAAGTATTGTTTGTTTTTGCAAACTCAACAATTTCTCCACCATTTGTCGCTCTAAAAACAACATTAAACTTATCAGAAAACATATTTAATTTTTCCAATAAAGATTTTGCCAAAAAATCATTATCCTCTGCTATAGCTATATTTATTTTCATAATTATATTCTCAAGTAATCTTAATTGAAACTTAATTTTATCTTAATCTTTTACCAATAAGGCAAATGTACTAAACGATTTTTTTGATGTTAATTAATAGTAATTTCGCAACTTATCAAAGTCCCAGTTTCATTTGAAACAATGATACATTTTCCACCGGCTTGCGCACATCTAATTTTAATATTTTCTAATCCATTACCATCGCTCGATTCATCGACAAAAAAACCTTTTCCATTATCTTTAATTATAATCTCAAATCCATTTACAGTTTTCGAAATCATAATATTGATTGTATTTGCTATTGAGTGCTTAATAGAATTTTGTACCGATTCCTGGACAATTCTAAATAAATTGAGCATTTGAGTAGATGAAAGTTTTATATTTCCCTGAATAGACTTCTCAACAGTAATAACTATACCATTTAAACTTGAATTTAGTTTTTGAATCATCTCATTTAATTTTATTACTAAAGTTTCAAGATCACCATCTTCATGCTTCATTGCCCAAATAGTATTTCTTAAATCAAGCAATGCATCTTTGCTAAAGTTTTTTATTGTATTAAGTCTGGGAACAATTGCATTTGATTTTTCCGAGTAGGTAAGATTATCTAACGAACTAATTATAAATGTTAATTGAGACCCAATATTATCATGCAACTCTCTGGATATGTTAAGTTTTTCTTCAACAATTTTCTTTTCCAGCTCTGTACTCTGTAACTGATTTTTATACTCAATCTCCTTTACAACTCTCTTCCTTTTTTGCTGTTGATATTTATAAACAGCAATAATTATAAGCACCAACAAAACCAGACTAACTAAAGCAAAAGTCAATTGCTGTTTTCTATTCTCAAGTTCAAATTTATTTTCAGCAATCAATTTATTTTTTTGTTCAGTTTCGTAAGCAATTTCTAATTGAGCGACTTTAGTGTTAGTTTCATAATTATCAATACTATCTTTGTAAGCTGTATATTTTAGATGAGTTTCTAATGCTTTATCAAATTGTTTTTGTTCTTTATAAAGCTGCGTTAAATTTTCGTAGCAATACAAAATCATATAAGTATAATTAAGATCTTTTGCCATCTCCATGCATTTTTCATAAGCTTCAATTGCTTCAACTAATCTATTTTCCATCCTTAAAAAATCTGCATGAAAAGATAAGTTTTCCATTCTTCCAAAATTTCCAATTTCCGTATTACGCAGGTTATCTGATAGATTTAAATATTTATATGCCTCACTAAACTTTCCTTGATTTGCTTTAAGCACAGCTATTTTATTCAGACTATACGGAATTCCAATTGTATCACGATTTGCTTTTTTTATTTCTAAAGCTTTTTTGTAAAAGAAAATAGCACTATCCGCATCATTCTGCATTTCTTTTAACACGCCATAATTATCATACAACTTACTTTTAAATGCTCTAGAAACATTATAATCATCAGCCACTTTTATAGCCAAACGCATATATGACAATGCCTTATTTAAATCTCTTCGTTTTAGTTGATAACCATATTCACCATATGCATCGCTAAGTTCTTTATACATTTTATTATCATTAAAAATCTTAAAAGATTCTATATGATATTGAGTTGATTTATCATAATTACCTTTTAAGTAATTTACCAATGCAAGATTACTTAAAGCTTGTCCTTCTCCTTTGGGATAAGTAATAGAGCGGGCTTTCTCCAAATTTTCTGTAAATAATTTTGTGGATTGCTCAATGTTTGAAACAACTTCGTCGTAACCTATTGTATTAATAGAATCAATTTTAGATTTTGATGCTTGAGCAAATAAAGTGATATTGATAAGTATTATTTGCAGTAATATTAAAAAACTAAATTGTTTTAGCATTGCCGTCATTTAGAGGAATAATTTTCAGTTAGTAAATTTCTTTTGTAAAAATAGTATTCTTAATTAAAACAATTCAGAGCTTGGCTAATAATATATTAAAACTTGTTAATTTCTTTCTCATTTTTTTGATTTCAATTCAATTAAATGCACAGCAAAGTAATATATCAAAAACGGTAAATCACATCAGTTCTTATATCGCTTCTGAAGAATTTCTAAATCTTAGGAACTCAATTGGTGATTTATCCTCAACTGATTCTATCTTTATCATTGCTGTTAAATTTAATGATGGAAACATTGGCGATGCTTTACTAGGTTTAATGTTGGCAACAGTTCCGTATCGTGAGGTTCCAATTCAATTACCAATAGTAAATTCTATCGTTAATTTTCCATTAACATCAGCTGATGAAGAAACTTTTTTAATGAAAAATGAAAATCTGCCGCGATATTTATTTTTTGATACTCCTCAAAATAATTATGGTGATAAGGATAAACTCGCACATTTTTTTGGTAGTGCATTTCTCTCCTACGAATCAAACATTTTTGATTTGGGAAAGCTAATTGGTTATTTTGTGGAAGCTTTTGAAGAAAGTTTTAAAGTCCAATCTTCTGTAGATGTTCGTGATTTAGATGTAAATTATTACGGCAGAATGTTTGGAGAAATTCTTAAAGAAAAAAAAACTGTATTACCATCACAAATATTTTTATTAAGATCAGTTAGATATTTACGGATAACATTATGAAATCAGTTTTAATTATTGATGATGAACTTCAAATCTGCGAAAGCATAAATATGATTCTCGAATACGAGGGTTATAATGTGGAATTCACTACTAGTGCGAATGAAGGTTTAGAAAAATTTGGATCAAAAGATTTTGCTGCCGTTTTTCTTGATATTCAAATGCCAGAAATGAATGGATTTGAAGTTTTAAAGAAAATAAAAGAGCAAAAACAATCAGCTTCAGTAATAATTATTTCTGCTCACGGAAGTGTTGAAAATGCAATAAAAGCAACTCGACTTGGAGCGTTTGATTTTTTAGAAAAACCAATCGATAGAGATAAACTTTTAATCAGTGTTCGCAACGCAACTGAAAGTGCTTCATTAAAAGAAGAAAATGAGGAAATAAAAAAAGTCTGGATTGGTGATGGAGATATTCTTGGAAGAAGCAAAGCAATACATAATATTTTACAAATGATTGATAAAGTCGCACCACTTGACACACGAGTTTTAATTACTGGTGAAAATGGAACTGGAAAAGAACTTGTTGCTCGTGCGATCCACAAAAAAAGTGAAAGAAAAGATAAATCATTTGTTGAAGTTAACTGTGCTGCTATTCCAAATGAATTAATTGAATCAGAATTATTTGGTCATGAAAAGGGTTCATTTACCGGAGCAGTGCAACAACGCATTGGAAGATTTGAACTTGCAAATAAAGGCACATTGTTTTTAGATGAAGTTGGCGATATGTCTCATCAGGCGCAGGCTAAAGTTTTACGCGCGATAGAAGATGGAAAGATAGAGCGCGTTGGCGGCGGAAAAAAAATTGATGTTGATGTGCGTTTAATTGCAGCGACAAATAAAAATCTAAAAGAAGAAATTGAGAAAGGAAATTTTAGAGAAGATCTTTTTCACAGATTAAATGTAATTCCAATTCAAGTTCCAGCTTTAAGAGAAAGAACAGAAGATATTCCGATCTTAGTCGAAAAATTTGCAAATGATATTTCTATCAAACATAAAAAACCAGTTACAAAGTTTTCTGATGAAGCATTACATATTCTTAGAAATCAATCGTGGACAGGAAATGTTCGCGAGTTACGAAACATTGTTGAACGAATAATTATCATCATAGATAAAAAAGAAATCTCTGGGAAAGATATCGAATTTATGTTTGCTGGCAATCAGCAATCTGTCGATGATCTTGTTGATATCACTAATTCATTCCAGGAATTTAAGGAAAAAGCTGAACGTGTTTTTATTCTGAAGCAGCTTAATGCAAATGATTGGAACATAAGTAAAACTGCTGAGATTTTGGACATTCAACGAAGTCATCTTTACAATAAAATGAAAAAGTATGGAATTGAAAAGGAAGAATAATGTCAACAATTTTTGATAAAATTATTAATAAAGAAATTCCTGCTAACATTGTTTATGAAAACGATAATGTTTTAGCATTTAAAGATATTAATCCGCAAGCACCAGTTCATATTTTAATAATCCCTAAAATTGTAATTGCAAAAGTAACTGATTTAAAAGGAAAAGAGCACGCTTCTCTACTTGGAGAAATGATAGATGCAGCAAACCAAATTGCTAAAGATTTAAATATTGCTGATGATGGTTTTAGATTAGTTTTTAATTGTGGTGATAATGGCGGACAGGAAGTTTATCATTTACATCTGCATTTACTTGGCGGAAGAAAAATGAATTGGCCTCCGGGATAAAAAAGCCCCATCCTAACTTTCCCCTAAGGGAAAGGAACTTTAGACCTGAAAATAATTTTCCATTCCTTTTAGTTTTTTATCTTCTTCAGTTCTTCCAAACATTAAAGATTCATATCCAAACTTATCTCTTACTCTTGTAACAGCTCTTAACATTTTTTTTCTTTTCACTTCGTAATCTTCAAACAAAAATTCCTGTTCATTTAATGTAGAAAAATTTGTAATACCAACTCCAATTAATCTAACTCCAACTCTTCTGGTTCTTGCTTTTTGCATCAAATCCCATGCAGTTTCAAAAATAACTTTATCGTCATCACTTGGTTTAATTGTTTTTGCTCGAGTTAATGTTTGAAAATCCGTATAACGAAGTTTTATATCAATTGTAGAAGCCTCCCACCCTTTTTTACGTAATGATTGAGCAACTTTTCCCGTTAGATATAACAAAGTATTTTTAATTTCCTCTTCGTTCGTTACATCATTTCCAAAAGTGGTCTCTCGCGAAATACTTTTCCTTGTTCTCTGGATTGTTAAATATTCAGTTCCCTCGCCCTGAGCTTTTCGCCAGAGATCAATTCCGTATTTACCAAAAGCAGTTCCAAAATAATCTGATGAAAGTTTTGTGATATCACCAATTCTATAAATTCCACGATTATTCAAACTCTGTTTCGTAACTTTACCCACACCAGGAATTGTTTCTACAGGCATTGCAGATAGAAATTCTTTTTCCATTCCTGGAATAATATATGTTATTCCTTTTGGCTTCATACAATCAGAACCAATTTTTGCAATAGTTTTGTTGCTTCCAATTCCAATTGAAATTGGCAAACCAATTTTATCCCAGATTTCTTTTTGTAATCTTGTAGCAAATCCAAACATTGAACCGTACATTATTTGTGTGCCGGTCATGTCAAGATAAAATTCATCAATCGATGCTTGTTCAATTTGAGGTGCATATTGTTCTAAAACATTTTTTACAACTTTGGAGAATCTTGTGTACTCATCGCCATGTCCGTGCAAATAAATTCCTTGCGGACAAAGCTTAAATGCAGTTCTGATTGGCATCGCGGAATGCAATCCAAAAGCACGTGCTTCGTAAGAGCAAGCAGAAACGACTCCTCTTCCATACTTCGGATCACCACCAACAATTACAGGTTTGCCGTTAAGTTTTGGATCGAGAATTCTCTCTACAGAAACAAAAAAGGCATCAAGGTCTAAGTGAAAAATTGTTCTCATAATATTTTTTAAACCCAATAGCACACAGATGACACAGATTAAACTGATTTACGCTGATTATTTGAAAATATTTTCCTTCTTATTTCAGGTTTCTTCCCAAAGTTTAATAAAAGTCCGAGTTCTATATCAGTTGCTTTTAAATAATTGATTAATTGCAATTCATGCTCTTCAATTAAAGATTCCGCTGCCTTTGATTCAAGAATTATTTTATTTTCTACCATTATATCAGCAAAATATTCACCAACTATTTTCTCCTCATAATGAACTTTAATTGGTTTCTGTCTTTCTACAAATAATCCACTCTTAGTCAGTTCAATTAGTAAAGCATTTTCATAAACCTTTTCAAGAAATCCAAACCCGAGTGTATTATAAACTTTATAAAAGCAAGAAATAATATTAGATGATAATTCTTGATGTAAATACTCACTCATAATTTCCTTCCTAATTTGTTTTAATCTGTGATTATCAGCATAGTCCGCGTCATCAGTGTGCTATTAAACTTTAGTTACGTAAAATCTCTTCCAATCTTGGATAAGCTTTTAGAATATGTGATGGCATTTTCACTTTATTTTTTTCTTCAAGCAAATGAATCAACTCAAATGCATTTGCAACAGCATCCCCTTGCGGATGATTATTCATTATCACATTTACTTCTTTTACTTTTTGTTGGATTGATTTTATCTTCTGATCAATCTCAACTAACTCTCCCGGGGAATAAAGATAACTGTAACGTGAGCTTTGTTCTTCATAAGTTTGTGGTTTGCCAAAGTTGGATAATGATTTCTTCCAGGCTTCAATATTTCTCCCGTGAAATCTTATGTAAGCTTTATCATTAGTAATTATTGGATCAAACTCAATTGCCTGTCCTATTTGCGGCTGATCAATCGTACAGAATGTTAAATCGTTTTCCTTAAAAAATTCTAATGCACGATTGTTTTTCCAGCTTTGATGACGTACTTCAACAAAACAATCTACATCTGAAAAAATATCTCTTAACTTTTGAATGTGCTGAACAGAATTTCCATCAAATGAATACGAATAAGGAAATTGTATCAACAATCCGCCAAGCCGTTCTGATTTTCTTAACTGATCAAGATTATTACGAACTGCTTTTATGTTTTGTTCATCAAATTTTCTTTTGTGTGTAAAATCCTGATGAAGTTTTATGTGAAAGATAAAATCCCTTGTGCCTTCAACTTTTTTTATCCAGCCATCAACAATTTTTGGACTAATGTAAGTGTAGTAAGTTGAGTTTACTTCAACACAATTAAAGTATTGCGAGTAGAACTGTAGCCAGTCAAATCCACCAGATTGATTTTTAGGATAGAAGTTTGGCACCCAATCTTTATAAGACCATCCAGCAGTGCCTATATTAAATTTTGTTGAGCTCATTTTAATTTAATTAATACTAAACTGTATGCCTAAAGAAGCACTGAATGAACGTGTTAATCCATCAACATTTACTTCTCTTTTAATAAATGGAATTGCAAAATCAGTAAATAATGAGTAATTATTATTAATTTTATATTGAACCTGAGTTAGCAAGTTAATTTGTGTCTGGTCGCTTTTCTCAACGTCAATGTAAGATTCTGTTGGACCCATTACTAAAAGGTTAATTGTATTTGATTTACCTAATCTTTTAATAAATAATAGCTGTGGAGTAATTGTAAACTTATCTAATAAAAAATTATATGAAGCTCTTACAAGTAAATCATCACCCCGTTTTAGTTTGATGTAATTTTCATTTCTTCCGCCAGCTAATTGATAACCGACACCTAATCCTATTTGATTATAAGAATAATTTAAAGCAAATATAAAATCATTACTTCCTAAACCAGGCTGATAAGACATAGGTAAATTAATTTCGTCATCCTCTCCAGTTGCAAGTTTAACTCCAACCGAAGCATCTAAAGTCGATTTATCATCGTTAAATAAATTTTGATTTACACTTACGATTAAGTCTCCTATTCCACTTACACCACCTAATGCCCCTGATTGAATGTTATATGGAATAGACATTTGTACTGATGTTTTTTCAAAAATATTATAAACTGCACCCAATAGAAAAGAGTGGTACTTTACATCATCATCTTTACCACTTGAACCAAATTTATATGATGCCGAAATATTCAACTGACTTCTACTTTTCTGTTCCAATGAATGCCCGCCAACAGAACAAACTCCTCCATCAGAACATTGTGCATAAGCATTACTAAAGCTAATTGTAAAGATTACAACAATGAAAAAAGCGGATACTAATAAGTGCTTCATTTCGATTCCTTAAATTGTTATTCGTAACTTCAGGATAATTTTAATCTAAGAATTTTTCAATAATTAAATTTTAACCTGCTTTCTTTTCCATACTACGATAAATGCCAACCACAATTCCCACAACCTTAAATGATGCATATTTTTTATCAATAACAATTGGGTTGTATTCCGGATTTTCTGAAACCAGTTCAATCTCACTTCTCTTTTTATAAAATCTTTTGACAACAGCTGCATCATCAAGAATTGCTACTACAATTTGGCCGTTCTTTGCTTCAAGATTAGGATTTACAATTACAATATCACCACTAAAAATGTATGCGTCCTTCAAACTATCACCTTTTACTTTTAGAAGAAAAGAATCCTGCGGCATTTTAGCTATTGTAGGAAGTTTTATTGTATCAATCGCATCGGGATAAATTGTTAACGGATTTCCAGCAGCAACTTCACCAAGAATCGGTCTTGGGACAAAAAATTTGTCTTCAAGAGTAAGTTCTATCCCACGAGAAAGTTTTGGACTTTTCCTTATGTATCCTTTTTTTTCAATTGCCTGAAAATGCTGTTGAACAGTAGCGCGGTTTTTATAACCAAAATGTTTTGCAACATCTGCAAGTGTTGGTGGAATTCCCTTCCCTTTTATTTGATCTATTAGAAAATCTAAAATGCTTTTTTGGATTGTTGTTAGCTCTTTTTGCATAATTATACCTATTTGAAATAATTACCATACATTTGTATGTTAACATAACTCTGATTGTATAAAATGTCAAGGCTGGGTAAAAAAAATCCTCTAAATCTTTATGGATTAAGAGGATTTAACAAAAAAAAATGGTTACTACTTAGAAAGAAAAATCTTTTCTAATGATTCCATCATTTTTTCTCTAAAAATTGGCTTGGAAATAAAATCATCAAATCCAGCAGCAATAAATTTTTCTTTATCACCAGGAAGTACATAAGCAGTTACAGAAATTATTGGGATTGAACTAAAAGCCGGCATTGTTTTTATGATCTTAAGAGCATCAAGTCCGTTATACTCGCCTTGTAGATTAATATCCATCACTATAAAATCAAACTGATGATTTAGTAAAAGAAGCTGAGCATCTTCAAAACTTGCAGCAAACTTAATATCGTTTAATCCTTTCATCTGGACTTTAAAAAGGATTTGAGAATCAATTTGATCTTCGATGTAAAGACAATTTAGTTTTGTAAGATCAACAGATTTTGTGGTAAGTTCAATTTCCTTTTCTGCAATAGGTTCAGCTTCAAGTTCATGTTTTATTTCTTCAGCAAGGTTTTCTTGAACGCTGTTATCAATATTGTCATGTTCAATTGGTAAATCTGTTTTTATTTCTTCAGAAACAACTTCGTTTGCAAATGTAGAAAAATATTCTTCTTCTGTTTGAATACTGGTTATATCATTTAAACTTATTTCTGATTGAACATCTTCATCAGAAACAGATGGCATAAATATATCAGGCTCATTATTTAATTGACTTTCGTTCTCAGGAATAATTTCACTATCAGCTAATAAATCTTGTTGTTCATTTTCAGAAGTTTTAAAAGTCGGTTCTTCAGGCTCAGTTTGCTCTTCAATAATTGTTTCCGGAACAAATGGTTCGTATGCTGCAATTGTATTTGCAGAAAGATTGAATGGGAATAAGAATCCTGTTTCTGGTCTTAATGAAGTTGTTGATGATCTATAAAACTTGCCTGAAAGAAATGATAGCAGAGTTCTAGAAAGATATGAAGTAAGCTTAGGTAAACCAAAATCTTTGGGATCTCTATCATTTATAAATACTTGTTCTAAAATATTTGAAACGTATTCTGAAGGATTGCCATATTGATCACTAATGCCAAGCAAAAATGTTTCGGTATCAATTGGAAAAGCTGAAAAATATATCTTTTTCTCTTTGCTTAATCTTGAAACAACTTTGATTAATGATAAGATAAAACTTTCAAATTTTTGTCTATCCGTTTTAAACTTTAGCGATGATGAAATTTTACCATAAGCAAATTGAATATCGTTGATACCAGTAATATCTTTGATATTATTGTCAAGCTTTTCAATCACTTCAGTAATAGAAATGTCTTCAACTTTTAATGGAGACTTATTCTGTGCAATATCAGAATACTCAACAACAGAATTCATTGTATCCATCATCTTCAAACGATTCTGATTTATAATTTCAGAAGCTTCAATCTGCTCTTCAGTTGGATTTTGAGTACTGCTAATTAATTCTTGTGAAAATCCTATAATAACATTTATTGGAGTTAATATTTCATGAAACATTCCGGAAAGAAAATTAGAATCAGGAATGCTGGATTTCTGTTCAACTTTTATAGGCTTTTCAACAACCACTTCTTTTACAACTTCACGAATAACTTCTTTAACAATTTCTTTTGGTTCCGTTTCAATTGTTGCAGCTTGCTGAGTTTTAACAACAACAGTAAATGAATCTATCTCTCCATCAAAATCAAAAATAGGTGAAGCGAATATTTCAGCATCAATATAATCGCCATCGTGCAATTTAAATTTCGTTTCAAGTACAATTGTATCTTTTAGATAAGATTGAAAAATTGAAGTATTAACCAGACCTCTATCTTCATCAACAACTAAACTTGCAAAAGATGATTGAATTAACTCATCATTTTTGTAACCGAGTTTATCTGATGATTTTAGATTAGCGAATGTAATAAAACCGGAAGCATCTGTATTAAAGACCATCAAATCTGTCTCAGCAAATATTGCTTTAAGCATTTGATTTTGTTTACTTGTTTCTATTGTTGATGTAATATCTTTTACAATATTAAAATGAGCTTCTCTATCATTAAAAGTAAATGATGTTTTACTAATCTCAACAAGAACATTTGTTCCATCTTTTTTTCTGTGACGAAATGGTTTGCTAAATCTTGATTCTGAAGCTTGATCTCCAAAGGAATCTAATAAAGTTTGAATATCTTCCGGGGCATACAAATCAGTTAAATCCATTTGAAGGAACTCATCTCTGTTAAAACCGTACAGGTTTACAGCCGCATTGTTTACTTCCAAAAATCTTAAATTTTCTTTATCGTAAATAAAAATTGGTTCAGGATTTTTCTGAATTAAAATATCAAACATTTTTCCTCTATGTAATAAAATATTTTGGAACTCATCAATTTGTATATTGTCATCATTTGGTCTACCTAAAATCATCAAAACGTGTGAAGTATTTTCTTCAGCATCAAATACTTTTTTTACTTTTAAACTTATAAAATAATCTATAGAATCTGTAACAATAAAATCTTTTGTTAGAATAAAAGATTTTTCCTTAAAACTACTTTTAATAAATGAATTAAAATCTTCTAATGATAAAAAATTAAAAACCTTATCAATTCTTTTATCAGCAATTTCATCAGAGTTTTTTTTTAATAGTCCGCTAAATCCATTGCTAAAATTCTTTACTACCCCATCAACTGAAACTATAGCAATCGGATCTGGTAAACTTTCGACAATTCCATCAAAGAGCGTTTCTGTATTCCAAAAGTTGGAATATTCTTGCTTATTATCAACAATCAGACCAATAATAGCATAAATGTTATTCAGATTATCAAGCAATGGAATTTGAATAATGCTCTGAAAAACATCAAAATCATCTATTTTTTTGCTAAATCCCTCAAAAATTATTTGCTGTTTATTAGTTATTGTAAACTCATCAAGCAATTGCAAAATAACTTTTTGGTGTGGAGGTAAAAATGCCTCAAGTTTTTTACCCACTGCTAAAGAAATTTCAACCCCAAGAAAATTAGCATAAGAAGAGTTGATGCCAATGAGTTTGCTCTCTGTATCCTTTACTAATATCGGAAAATTATACTTTTCTAAAATTGCCTGAAGTCTGTTTAACGAAATAAGTGAAAATGGAATTAGATTTTTTATTTCTGTTTGCAATAATGCTAAAGTATTATTTTGCTTGCCGGATATATTTGGATTCTTACCAATTTTGATTTTACTTATTAAATTTTCAGTATGATTTTCTATTGCAGATTTGAATATCAGAACAATATTTACCTTATCGCCTAAAGCTAATATCTCAATCAGAATATTAGTTTTATATTTTACACCACTTTTAAGATTAAGTTCTAAATCTTTTAAAGATTTATTTTTTGCAGTAGATAAAGTTATCCCGATCAAATCTGTAATTTCTTTAACAGATTCATTTTCAAATATTTGCTCTAATGAAATATTTAAATCATCGATTATAAAATGTGAAATTGCAACCTGGTTAGTAAAAACTATTTCGTAGGATTCATCTATAACAATAAGTGGATCATTGTTGAGGTCAGCAATTTTTCCAAATAGATCAATTATTATCTTGCTGTTTTCTTCCACTTAAAAAACCATTTTATCAATTAGTTGAGATTGTAACTTCATTAGAATACTCAGAATATATACTGGATTTAACTCCTCTGATTCTATAAGTATAATTTTCATTTGTAATAATATTAAAATCTAAGAAAATATTATTACTTGCATTAATCTGTCTCATCAAAGTATATGCTGCATTTCCAACTTTTCTTTCAATATTAATTAATTCTGTGCTAAAATCATTATTCGTCCAATTCAACTGAATCACACCAACTGAAGCATTATAACTTCCGGTAAGATTTGTGGGTGGTAACAAAACGCCAGACATAAGTTTTACCGTTATTGTATTACTTTGTGCTGAATCAGAATTACTATATGATTTAATTCTATACTGATAAGTTGATCCTACAACTAAACCATTAGCTGAATCCTTAAAAGAAATTGTATTCTGAGTTAGAATTGCAATGCGTTTAAACGGACTATTTAATAAGCTTCTTTCAACTACAAAATAATTTTCATTTGTGCTGTTATCTTGCCAACTTAATTGTATAGTTGATGAGCCAGTTATATTTGCGACCAGATTTGTTGGTGGATATAAATTTCCTGATGTGATTATTCCCGAAGTATTAACTTCATCACTAAATGTTGATGTTCTGGAACTTTTTACACCTCTAATTTTAAAGAAATATATTTTTGTCGTATCTAAGTTGTAAACATTTACATTAAAAGAATTTCCACTTAGTTCTTGATACAAAGAATAGTTTCCATTAAAATCATCTTTTCTCCATAGCTCATACTTCTCAACATAACGTGATGAATCCTTCCAGCTAATATTACAAATACCACTAGTCAAATTAACCAGAGAAATATTATAAGGCTTAAATGGAATTCGCGTATCGCCGGTAACACTAATTTGTTTTACTACATTACTTTTGGATGAAGTTCCATTATTATCATAATAGATTAAATAAATACTAAGTTGTTTACCAACAAATGTTGAATCTAAACTAAGTGTAATTTGTGGCGCAGTTCCATCATTGTTTGGTGGAATGTTTTTTGTAAAAACATCGTTAACATATAACTCAATAAATTTTATTGAATATGGCTGAGCTAAAGAATAAATAATACTATTCTTTCCATCCATTAAAGCTCCATTATTTAATGGAGAAATAATTTGAATTTTTTGGTTCTCATTGTTAGATGTTGAATCGGGATTAGTTGTTAGATCCGCACAAGATTGCAACATAACAAAAAAAATAAAGCTGATGTAAAGGAATGTTTTCCCCGATTTTGCGAAAAGTATTTTCATAATTTTAACTTGTTAAGAAAATCCGGACTAATCCTCAGCAATATTTATAATAAACTTTTTAGTTGAATGGGGTTGCATTTGAGCTATCTTAAAATGGATAGCATCAGTATTAGGTTCAGAATAAAACTCATACTTGACTTCTCCAGATGAAATTGAGATACGATCCAAAGTGATTTTTTTACCAGCATTTAGAAATATTTCAAGATCATTTACTTCACTAAGGTTATTATTTAGGACAATAAACTCAATGCTATTATTAGTATTTGAAATCGTTTTTATTTTGATATTTTCTTTAGTAAGACACCACTTTTTAATTTCACTTAATGGAGTAAAATTATTTTTCGCTTTATCAAACTGATTTAGTCTATTTAATAAGTCATCTTCCTTATCATCAGTGCAATTATTTTTTACAGAATAATAAACAACATTTACAACGCCGCTATTATCAAAAATATTTTTTCTAATTGCCAATTTAATTAAATCACTATCCTCAATAATTGGATTGCATCCAACATTTGAGTTAACAATAATATTTTTTATTCCAATTTCTTTATAGATATTTAGATACTCTTGCTTTGTCAATTCATCATTCACAAAAACTGAAGTTAACTCCAAATTATTTTCTTTTTTAAAAGAAAGGATTAATTCCTTTACAGATTCAGGATTTGTTCTGCTTTCTAAAATTGATGAAATATCCAGAGTAACATTCTCGCTATTAAATTTACTTAGGATCTGTTCTGATATTATAGTTTGATTACTAACTAAAAGATTTGGATTAAACTCATTAAAATTCAACACATCAATTAGTTCTGGTTCAACTGCATTGTTAAATTCCACAAAAAGTATTGATGGCTTTTTACTTTCAGGGAATTGCAAATCAAAATAAACATCAACATCATAATCCATCCAATTTAGCGATTGTAATACTAATTGTTGAAATTTCTCGACATCATTTTTTCCTCCAACAACATCATTCAATCCAAACCCGGTAAATAAATATTTTCCATTTCCAACTTTACCATAACTGATTGAAGATTTATTTAGACTTACTTCATCATCTGTGATTAAGGATCCACAAACTAATTCCTCATTCTCAACCTGATCAAAAACCATTAACTCATTTAAGTTTGATATTTGGATTGTATTTTGATCAAAGTTTTTAAAATGGTTTAAATGATTTGATGATATTGTGTGAATACAATTTAAATCTTCAGTTTGATTAACACTGATGTTTTTAATATCAAATAAATTTTCAAGATTAATAAAATTGCTACTTAAATTATCAATTTCGTATAATTTTGAACCAATGCTAAGAATTGAATTCCCGGCATTCAAAAAATTCTTTAATGATTCATACTGGGTTAAATTAATTTTTTGTATTGATGGTAAGATCAGAATTTCAAACTCATTTTCTATCCCGGTTTCTAGATCATCATCATAAATAACTTCATAAGGAATTTTATTCTGCATAAGAAATAATTCCCACGAAGTAATTTCTTCCAATGATTTTTTCGAATCTAATCCAAATTGATTTTCTAAAATGGTTGAATAAAAAATAGCAATTTTATCCTGAGCAAGACTAAAATTGTATAAAAAGATAAATACAATTAGTATAAACTTGAATGAAAATTTTATTTTTGATTTTAACAATGTAATCTGCCAGAAAAATTTAAATAAAAATTTTAGAATCCCACTCTATCATAATCAATGTAATATTGTCTAGATTCACCAGCGGTTAAATCATCAACAAATAAATAAACCATTTGTGAGCCGGGATTATGTTTTACACTTGCACTTTTAGTTCCAATCAGCTCAGAGCCTATTGCAATATTTTTTGCAAAGTCATTTAGATCAAGATCGATTACCAAATTATTAATCGTTTCTACTCCAGGATTAGAAACCTTAATCGCAACTCGAGTCTTCCCCCTTCTATCAGTTTTGATTTCAATATAATCTCTTTTTTCGTACCATTTCTGAATTTCAGTTGCAGTCGTAATCCAGAATTTTTTCTTCTTTAAATCTTTTATAACATCTTTAACAACATCTACATAATCAGAGCGACACTGATAATCATTGTGTAGCTTGAACACGTACATTCCACCTTCAAATAGCACACGATCTAAATCTTCTTGATAAGTATAAAACTGAAATTCGGGTAATGATAATCCAAAATCTCTTATAATTTCAAAATCATCTCTTGCCGTCTTGGTCATAGAAACAATTCTTTTATCACCACGAATAATAGTTTTTGGCACTGATCTATCTGTAAGCGAATCGGTAAAAACATATTTGTAGTTAGCTTTTATTACTGAGTTTAATGTGTTATTATCAAACAAACCATAATACGGTAAAAATCCGGAAACGCTGCTTCCAGAAATTTTTTCTAGTTTTTCTTTTGCCGAGATAAGTTTATTTAATTGTTCAGAGTAAGAATTTAGTTTATTGTATTTGTCATTTACTGAAGCTAAATAACCAATATCAACTAATGCTGCAATTTCTCCATAAGTAGAAATATTCTTGATGACTTCTCTATTATTTTCAGCAAGTTCCGGATTAACAAAAAAAGTAGCTGATACACCTTCATTTTTTATGATTGGTAAAAGATTACTAATGTTATCAGTATTTTCTGAAAGTACCGGTGTGATAACTGCAGCAGCCTCAAATCCTGTTGGCCAATCTCTTACGTACGCAATTGGTGAATACAACAACCATTTAATTGAATTACTAAATAATCTTTCAAAAAATATGTAATCTTCTTGAACACCAATGATGGAGTTTAATTCAAAACCCATCCACATAAATCTACCTCTGGAAAAATTACCGTAAGCAATTCCAGCAGATTTTTTGATTTCTTCGCGAACTAATCCATCATCCATCCTATAATTATACCAAAAGCTAACCTGTGTAGTTCTTGGATCTAAAACTTCAACAGCCATTGGTCTATCCCACGTAGCAACTTTAAGTGGAAAACCGGTTGGAATATTTGCGGTTATTGGTAAACTACCGCACACAGTATGTATCTTAGAATATTCATCAGGTTTGATCTCGTGTGAAAATTGCAACCCAAAAACCTGGTTTAAATATTCCCAGCCACGCCATTTTCCATCATTTGAGTATGATCCAATTCCGCCAGTTGCAAAAACACTTCCTCCCTTTTCAAGATATTTTTTTAACTGCATCGCTTCTTTATCGCTGATGGATTTTGTACCTGGTAAAACAATTAATTTGTATTGATAATGTTTCCCAGCTTCAATATCCTGATCAGATATAATTTCAAATTTTAATTTCTGATCACCAAGAAATTTTTTCCAGGTTGATATATTATCATTAAGCCAGGTACTGCCAATCGGTAACATATTTTCAGTGTACTTAGAATAAAGAATTGCAACTTCAGGTTCTTTCCCAAATAAAAAATCTTCAATTATGTTAGAATCAGGTAAGATTTCTGATGTGTCAAATCGGCCGTAAATTCCACGTAAGATGGAATAGTAAACCAATACTGCTGATACAATTATTATTAGCCCAGAAAAAAAGATAAGTACTTGATTAATCCTGGTACCAAAAAGTTTATTTACCGCCACTTCACTTCCCCTGAAGTTCTATCTTCCTGAGTAGGCACATACCCATCAGAAGTGTATTTCAGGAATTTGTTTTCATCACTCAATCTTTCTTGAGGACGAACACGAACTTTTTGTTTTTCGGTTTTTTCTTCTTCAGCTTTATAACCTCTTGGTTCAGGTGTAAACTTGGATTGTGAAGGTTGATGTTGCTTTGTGTATTCTTCTCTTGTAATTCCTGGTTCAACAGGTAAAGTTCTTTGATGAATTGTTGAACTTTCTTCCTTTACAATTGCCGCTTCAGAAGGAACAACAAGTTCAGCCTTAACAGTTGAAGGTTTAACCTGTGGTGCATATTGTGGTTTACTCTCGCGTACTTTATACAGAACATAGGCGCCAATTGCTAAAATAAAAGTGCAAATTGTAGCCACGAGAATAATTGTAGATAGTATCGGAATAAGTTCCATAGCGTTTCCTAATTAGTATTAACAGCAATAGTATTTGATTTTGTTGAACTTGTGCGCTCTAATTTTCCCCAGGTCATTCTAATTCCAAGAAATTCTTCGATTGTTGACATCGTTTTACAAATGTCGATAATCAAAATAAAAAACATTCTGTAGATGATTGCATACCAGATCAATCTAAACTCCTCTTTTTCAACAGCAACACAATATAGTGCTGTTACAAGATCCAGAATTGCTAATCCTGCCCACCAGAAAAATATCAAATGCGAAAATCCAAAAAACAATGCAGCAAAAATAAAAAATGCATTAGCCGCTAAATTCATTGTCGGCCAGATTAAAGCTTCATAAGACATATACCATAAAACAAATGTGTGTCCAAAATTTACCGTTGGATTAAACATTCTTTTTTTATGTTTTCTTAATGATTGAAGAATTCCTCTTGTCCATCTATATCGTTGTTTTAGAAGTTGTTGTAAAGTTAGAGGAGCCTCCGTGTAAGAAATAGATTTCGGTTCGTAATAAATTTTCCATCCATTAGCTAATATTTTCAAAGTAAGATCAGCATCTTCTGCATAAGTATCACTTGAATAAAATCCTGATTGCTCAATGGCTTTTCTTCTAAATATTCCAATTGGACCGGGAATAATATTTACTAATTTAATATAGCTTTGAGCACTACGAGCCATATTTAATCCTTCAATATATTCAAGTGCTTGCAGATCTGTAAAAAATCTTTTTCTGTTTAATACTTTTACATTACCGGCTACTGCGCCAATTTTTGGATTTTTAAAATGTCTTACAGCATATTTTATAGATTCCGGAGAAAGTTGTGAATCTCCGTCCATACAAAGGACAAACTCAGCTTTGGAATAATATATTCCTGCATTTAATGCTCTAGCTTTACCAAGATTGGGTTGATTGATTAATGAAACTTTTATCTTTCCAGATTTTCCATTTTGAAAACCAACCATAGATTCAGCAACTTGCTTTGTGTCATCATTTGAACCATCATTTACAATTATAATTTCATAATTCTGATAATCAAGTTTTAATAATGATAGAATTGAGTTTTTAATAATCTTACCTTCATTAAAAACAGGTACAATGATAGACACAAAAGGAGCAAAGCCATTTGTATCTGAAAATGTATATTCGTTTAAATACAAATAAGCCATCACCAAAATGGCAAAATATCTAACCAGAAGAATGAAAAGGAAAATTACAAACGCAATAATTGTTGAGTACTCAAACAAAGAACTATACGATAAAATTGTGTAAGGTAATGTGTAAACGATTAACAGGATTAAGAGTAATGAGATTATTCCGCTTACAAGAATTCTACGTAAGTATTTTTGTTCTAAGTTCTCTCCCTTTTTCTCATCTTCACGGTTTGAAATAGTTATTATAGCACGTTCGACGAGCTGATTAAATTTCATCAATTTTTATTAAGATTTGCTTTAAAAATTCAACAATAATGCCATTTATTTAATATTATTAGATATTTAATTCCCACAAACTGGTGTGTTTTTAAATTCCAATATTGGATTTTCTGTTCGATTGTATCATAATCAAACAAGCTAAAAAACTGCAAATTAAACGTTTACAACGACCAAATAATGCTTGCTTGAATCGAGTTTGCCCTATAACCTGAACCTGATCGATAAGAACTTGAAGTTGCGAATTTTGTTTGCAAAAATAATGATTGAACTATTTTATAATTAAATGCTGCATAAAATTCAGATAAAACAAAATCATTGTTTGGAATCAATCCAACTTTTCCACCGATTGTAAAATCAACAACCTCATCTTCATACAAAATCCAATCAGCCCAAATTGAATGTGCTTCAAAATTTTTCGGACTCCAATACAAGTTGGTTTGATTGTTAAAAGTATAAAAATAGTATTCGTAACCAGCAGTAATTTCAGAATTAAATATTTTTCCTAGTCGAGCCACAAATTGATTACCATAATTTTCATCAGAAACACTTAAGTAAGAATACTTACCAGAAACAATTAAACTATTTTTAAATTTATACTCGCCATTTAGTCCAAACTGATTTGCTTTTAATCTTGTATTAACTAAAAATGGAGAATAGAGTAAAAATACTGCATCTGAATGATTTAGAAATGCAGTGACGTTATAAATATTTTTCTTTTGTGCTGATAAAGAAAATTCAAAAAGATTTTCTTTGTTATCATCCATAAATAAAGTTTGTCCAAAAGCTCCAGCAGCAGAAAAGATTTCACTAATCTTTATAAAAGCTGAGCCTTTTAACTGGTTAAATCTTAGCGATTCCATTTCTGATGAAAGTTTACCACGTGCACCTGAAAATCCTAAAGTTAAAAAATTCGTAACTCCAAGGTCAAAGCCTAAACCGTAGTTTGAATAATCTAAACCTGTATTATCTGTAAAGTATAAGCCTCTTGGAATAAGTTGGATGAAAGTTGGAAATCTCTCAAACGAAAATTTATTACTTCCGCCAAGCCAGTTCATTCTTTTTTGTAAAATATAAGAATCTGGTGATTTTAAAATCAATTCTTCATAAATAGTTCGTGCATTTTGAGTCTGTCCTGCTAGCAGATAAGCATCACCAAGCAAAAGTTTTGTTTCAACATCTTGTGGATTTTTTTGATTTAACTTTTTGAATTCATTCACGGCAGCAATTGAATCCTTGTCCCACAAATAAATTTTTGCAAGTCGTTTACTAATCTCATAATCTTCACCTGATTTTAGTAATGCCCTATAAATATTCTTTGCATCGTTTAGTTGGCCATTGGCGATGTAAACATCAGCAAGTTCAATATTTACATTCTTATTTTCTGGATTATCATTTAGATAAGATTTAAACTTTTGTATAGATGAATCAAATTCCTTTTGTGAAGAATATTTTCTAGCTTCTTCAAGTAAATTGTAAGATTCTTTCAATGCATTCTGTTCAACCGCAAACAAATAATTATTCTTTATCAAACTATATTCATCCAAAAGGCTATCTACAACGGCTAAATCATCCATCGTTTTTTTAGCTTCTAAAAGATTGTTACTTTTTATTAAAAGATTTGCCATCCCAAACATAGCCTCTTTGTTTGTTGGATCCTTTAATAAAACTTTTTGATAGATTGATTGAGTATAATCTGAATCTTTATCTAACCACAAATTTATTTTTGCAGCAAGTAAAAGATATTTTTCATTTCCAGAATTATTAATAACCACCTCATTCATAATCTCTGCTGCTTCACAAAGATTATTTTGCCACATTAAAATTTGTGCAAGCTGATATCTTACTTCATTATCTTCAGGATAATTTTCTAAATAACTCTTGTAAAGTTTTACAGCTAAATCATAATCATTATCATAAGAGTAGTATTTAGCTAATTCAAGTAATGCTTTTTTATCTTTTGGATTTTTGCTTAGTAAATTTTCATAATAATTAATCCTATCAGCGTAATATGATTTTCTTAAAGTTGTAACTTTAAGCCATAAATCTTTAAACTTATCTGTTTCTGAAAACTTAGGTGAAAGAATTTTTAGTTGATCATAAGCTTCTTCATATCGATTAGCTTTAATCAATTCATCAATCAACTTAAATCTTAAATCATCTTTTTCAGGATTCTTTTTTAACTGACGATAAAATTTATCGATTGCATATTCTTGCGCAGTAGTTGGCAGTCCATAATTAAATTTTGCAGAAGTATCGTTAACCGAATAAACATATCCTTTACCTTTTGCAATATCTAATCCATCCATTGCTTCTTTAAAGTAAGGTCTAATTTCTAATGATTTTGCAAAGGCATCGATTGCATTTTTATTTTTACCTAACCATAGTGTAAAATATCCGTAACGAGACCATATCCTATGATCATTAGAAAACTTTTCAGTATAAGTTTTAAGAACTGGCTCGCCTTTAGCAATATGATTATTCTTAGCAAGTATTTCTGAGTATCTAATTATCTCATCTGACGATGCAAATTCTTTTTCCAGATAAAGATCATACCATATTTCGGCTTCATTCCATTCACCAAGATTTTTATAACACTTACCAATCTCAAGATAATTTTTTGCAATGCTTGAGTTTATTGCAATCTCTCTTTTGTGACCCTCAATTTTATTGTAAAGCAGTTTGTACCAATTATTTGTAGTTCTATTTAGATTTGATACAATTTCATTATCACCTGGTTTTAATTTTTTTGCAGTGCGAAAATCATAAACAGCATACTCATAATTTCCTCTTTTTTCGTAGCAAGTTCCCCTTAAATTAAATCCATCTGCAATATTTGGATTTGCAGAAACAAATTTATTAAGTTGATCAATCGCTTCACCATAACGTTGATCAGACATCAATCGAATCGCTTCTGATTTTAAATCGGATGAGTTGTCTTTTTGAGAAAAGAGTTGTGAACTTATTAAAAGGATTTGCAGAATTAGTAAGTGATAGAAAATTGATTTCATTTTAAGTTATCAATTCTATCTCTGGCTTAATTGTGTTCGAGCTGCTTCAAGTTCAAATTCACTAAACACATCATCTGCATTATTCATTGCGGGATTAACTTTTAACATCAGGTAAGATACATTTGATGATCCACCGCCATTAAGTTGCTTGTGAACTTTTGAAATAAATTCATCTATTATTGTATCATCAGATTTGGTAATAAGTACATAAATTTTTTCACCAATTGTACAAATCTTATCTTTCTTATGTGCTGATACTAATACTGAATTACTTAAGTGATCAAATGTTATTTTATTAAGTGATGTACTAAATGGATTAATTCTTAATGAAAGGATTGTAAACATTTGTCCCGTGGTTTTATACAAAGCAATCTGGTTGTTTACAATAAGTTTAAAATCATTAATGCTGTAAATATTTGGTGTTATATATCCAGCAGAATTTGTAATATTATTTTTAGCGGGTTGAATTTCTGTTATATCCGGTAAAATATTATCTCTTGTAGAACGTTTTGTAATTTTAAAATCAGTTGTAATTCCTTTATAAGGCTCAATAAAGTAATTAGCTTTAAATTTTCCTTCGGTGTGGCCAATGTTCGGAGTAATATCAATTACACCAGGTTTTTGTTCTTCGGAATCTTCAGGTTTATGTAGCTGGATAATTCCAGTAGCATAAGAATTTAAAACATTAAAAATCATTTTTGATGATTGTGCTGCTGGTTCTCTTAAAATAAATAAACTCGTAATTCCCAAATCTTCAATAGATTCAATCATAGAACCAAATGAATCTCTAAGTAAATTTAAATTTTCAAACTCAACGTAAGGTGTAATTTCATCAAAAATAATTCTGGTTGGACGATATTGTTTAATAACGCTAATTATATCTTGAAGATAGTCGCCTAAAAATTCATCTCTAGTTTTAAACTCAGTTGTTTCAGTTGGATGTGCAACTCTAACAACTATTATTGAATTTTGATTTATGTAATTCTCAAGATCAATATCAATAGAAGCTGCATGAATCATTAAATCTTTTGGTCGAGAACTGGTAAAGTAAAGACAAACTTCTTTGCTCTTTGCAGTTTCAACAGCATACTGAAGACTTAATAAAGTTTTGCCGGATTTTTTTTCTCCGACTAATAAATAAGTTCCACCGTGATAAAAGCCTCCCCAGGCACTATCAACTATAGGGATACCGGATAAGAATAATTGCACGCTTTTTTTCATAGTTTAAGTTTTTGCATATTTAACCAACAATTATACCGCTTGTTAGCTTTAATTAAGCTTAAAAATCACATAAAAAGGGTTAAATTTTTGGACTAAAGAGAGACATTGAAAAACAATTGTATTATAATGTAACAAGCCAATTTTGTCGCAATTTTAAGTTTTTAATGCTGTTTATTACTTAGAATAGCATCCAAAAACAAATAAAGCTGTTGCATTCCCAACTATCGTCGGCTCATTTGTTATAAAGTCCATCCTGTCATCAGAATACTTTACCATATCTGAATTAAATTGACTAAATGATTTATCTGAATGATTAATTTTATACCTCTCTAAAATAGTTGCCGGTGCAGGACCAGCCGAAAGCCCACCGGGTAAATATCCTTTATTAAAAAATGCAATTTGTGAATGTAGATTATCAGAAAATTTTTTTCCGATGTTATAAATAAAACTAATTCCCCATTGATTTTTCCCTAGTGTATAATCTCTTTGGAAAATTGCTAATGAATCAAATTCGTTCGAACCGGTTAGTTTTTTGTACAATAATGATTGAAGACTGATACCAAGAAAAGTATTCGTTGTTCCCCAGGAATAATCTAATCCTTCATTAAACAATTCTTTTTTAGAATGATTGAGAGATTGAATAAGGTTTTGTTTAATATAGTTTGCAAATTCAGGATTGAACTTTGCAATACTAAAGTGAGCTAAAGAATTTATATCAGAAACACTCCACCAAAAATCTGCGCCAGCTTTTTCACCATATTCTAAAGCATCTTTTAGATATTGATCTTTCCTTGTTGAATTGAAAAGTTCAATAGCTGCCAGTGCAAGTTTACCATTAAAATTCTTCTCTGGATAATGATTGGAAAATGTTGTATCAACATCCTGCACATTATATCTTAAAGAATAAAATTTTTCTGCAATTAGCAAACACTGTTCAGAAAACTTATTATCATAAAATTTTTCTTTCCAAATTTTTGATGCTAAAGCTAAAGTTGCAGCATAATAACCAATTGTACTTTTTGCGATATTAACAAAAGCAGGTCGAGTAAATTGCAAGCTATCATTTTCGGGCAATCTCCAACCAACGGTGTGATCATTCTCATCTTGAACCTGAACAACTAAAGTTTCGTTGTTAACATTACATCTAATTAACCAATCTAATCCGATTTTTGCTTCTTCGAGAATATCCGGAACATTATTCTTATTCAAATCATAACTAAACTTACTTTCATCAAACTGATAGCTAAACATTAAAAGATAAGTTGTGTATGCAGTTGTCTTAAGGAATTTTATATAGTCCCCGGCATCATGCCAACCGCCAGTTAAATCTCTTGCAGATGAATCTTTATATCCAATTAACTTGTATGAATCTGAAAGATGACAAGGTTGGTGTAATACTGGATTTGTTGCTCCGCATCGCTGTACTTTAAAGAAAAGACTTAGTGAATCACGAATAGCATTAAATATATAATCATTAATCTTTATGGGATAAGATTCTGAATCAGATACTCTTACTTTATACTCACCATTTTGTTTTACGGTTGAGAAATCAATTTTATAACAATAATTAAAATCTCCATAAACAGTTGATGAATCATTTATCATTTCTTTATAAACAACATCTTCAGATTTTGTATTTACAATAAAGAATAATTGATTTGATAAATCTTTTTTTGAAAGGATAACAGCTGTTTTCACATCGGATGGCATAAAGCCAACCTGGCTGGTACGAATAAAAACATCCTCGGCAACAGATGCATTACAACCAACAAACACAATTTGCATAAGTACTACAAAAATTATTGAAGCAAACTGTACCAGATATTTTTTGATGATTGAACTCTCCTGTAAACAAACTTAAAATAATTTAGGCACTGGTTTCTTGCTCATCTTTCTTGGGAAAAGTTGAACCAAAAATTAAATCCCACATAGGTGAACTTACACCGTATCCTTTATCTGGATCCTGAAAATGATGTTTGATATGATGATGTTTTATTGCAAGCCAAAATTTACTGTGCATATTAAAATGATGAACCGCATAATGAGTCATATCATAAAAAAGATAACCGGTTAAAAATCCAGCAAAAAAAGGGTTTACCGAAACACTTCCGATTAGAAGCTTAAATAAAAAATAAAAAAAAGCTGCTAAAGGAATGCTAACTGAAGGCGGCATAACCAATCTTCTTGAATCACTTGGATAATCGTGATGAACACCATGAAACATAAAGTGAATTCTTTTACCTAACTCGCTTTTAAATTCAAGATGAAATATAAATCGGTGCAAAAGATATTCTGTTAATGTCCAGATAAAAATGCCAAATACAATCAATCCAATTATATTAAATGTTGAAATTTTATAATCAACAACAGAAATATATATCATAAAAAATATAATGGGTAAAAAAATTATTAATGGAACTGAAGGATGTACTTTAGATAAAGCTTCGAGAAAATCATTGTTAAACATCCTTACTGTTTCATCTTTATTGGATACAAATTTCTTTATCATTAATAGTCCTTCATTTTTACATCGTGAATTTAATAATTGTGAAATAAAGTGTAGAAAAATAAAAAAGAAATCTTGTTTTTAATATACTAATTGATTTAAAGCACTTTTTACAGGTTTATTAACTCATAAAAAAGGCGATTCACTTGAATCGCCTTAAATAATTTTAACACTACAAACTACATTTCATCATCATCATTTTTGTCATTTTCTGCAGCAATTCTATGAGCCATATTTGATTCCGAAGATGCAATTGCAAATTTACCTTCTCTTATAAATTGATATAACAAATCGTTTTCAATTAAATAACCAAATGTTGCTTTAAACTTATCTATTGACATACCTGCAGTAGCTGCAAGCTTTGCAAGTTCATGCGGATCATCAAAATCAGCTTGATTTAATCTTAACATATATCTTCTTGCAATGTAAAAACTTTCAGAAGCAGGATCAACCATTCTGATTTTTGTTTTCATTGTTTTAGGATCAATAATATCCTTAAAGTACATTGGTACAAAGTTTCCGTTTTGAATTGATACCATTGCTCCGCTTCCGCCATCAAGAATAAATTGTGCTGCAGAAAATCCTAAATCTCTTGTGTATTCCATATCAAAAGGAATTGGATCTGCGCAACGTAATTCATAACCAATATTCTTGGCAACAACTGTAGCTTTTATAGAAAACTCTTTTAATCTTTCTTGAACTTTAGCTTTTAATATTTCACCAAAATTTATCTCAGCAATTCTTATATTATCGTGTGCATCACGCTCAACTTCTACCAATGATTCAAGATCTGCTGGATCTAAATGCTCAACTAAACCTTCAGCGATAATGGCAACACCATCAGGTTTGCCATAGCTCAACCTTTTTATGATCGCGCCAACCAAAATATCTACAATGTGATTGAACTTAATTTGTTTGTTTGCAAATTCTTCAGGAATTAGCGTAAGTGTTGCACCGGTTGCTTTACCAATTCCAAGCGCAAGATGTCCGGCTTTTCTGCCCATAGAAATTACAAAGTACCAGCGTGAAGTTGTCTGCGCATCAACCATAAGATTTTTTACAACTTCAACACCAATGTGTCTAGCTGTTTGAAATCCAAATGTTGGAATTCCGTGCGGTAGATCTAAATCGTTATCAATTGTTTTAGGAACATGTACAACTTTAATTCTACCGGAAGCCATTTCATTAACTTTAAGTGCACTAAATGCTGTATCATCACCACCGATAGTGATTAGTTTATCAACATTCAATCTTAGTAAAGATGTAACTGTGTTTTCTAAATGTTTAGGATCTTTTGTAGGATTTGATCTTGAAATACCAATGTAAGATCCACCTCTAAAGTGAATACGACTTACGTTTTGAATATTTAATTCTTTAACGTGGGTAATATCTCCTTGCATTATCCATTTAAAACCATCTTTGATTCCGATAACTTCGATGCCTTCAACAGCGGCACGTATTGTTGCAGCGCCAATTACACTGTTAATTCCTGGCGCTGGTCCGCCGCCAACTACTATTGCTAATTTTTTTGGTGCGATAGACATAATTTTTTAACTCCTAAAAAAACATCCAATAAAAAAATAATTATAATACTTTTAGTTTTGCAAACTTTAGCATAAGTTGTTTTACATTATTCCCTTCAAAGTGAACTGTAGCTTTTGTCATGTCACCACTTCCAACAACATCAACAACTTTACCTAAACCAAACTTATCGTGCATAACACGGCTTCCTATTTTTAGTGCTACTCCATCCTGATCAAAACTTTCATACTCAACTTTTTCAAAGTACTCGTAATACATTTCTTTTTTTGTTTTACGATTTGCTTTACGTCCTAATCCACCATTCATTTCTCTGTAAGTTGTTGGATCAAGCTCATCAATAAATCTGGAACGACTTTGATATGCAACTTCGCCAAATCTATAACGCGAGCGAGCATGAGTAACATAAGCCTTTTTCTGTGCACGAGTTAAAGCAACGTAAAATAATCGTCGCTCTTCATCAACTGAAGCATCAGATAAAAATTTACTTGCAATAGGAAAAATATCTTCTTCGCATCCACTTACAAAAACTATTGGCCATTCTAATCCTTTTGAAGCGTGAACTGTAAGTAATGTAACACAATTTTTTGTATCAGAATAATTATCAATATCAGCAACCAATGAAACTTCTTCAAGATATTGCTCAAGTTTAGCATCCGAATTTGCTTCTGAGAATTCACTTAATGATGCAAGCAATTGATTTATGTTTTCCATTCTCTGCATTGCTTCCTGAGTTCCCTCTTCCTTAAACATACGAACTAAAGCGAGATCATCAACCATTGCGCGTGTAAGCTCACCAGCAGAAAGTTTATCTTTAAGGCCAATATATTTATCAAGCAAAGTTTTAAACTGCTTAACATTCTTCTGTATTCTTTCTTTAATGTCAATAACTTCAAAAACTCTACCCATAGTTTGGAATAAAGTAATATTATGTTTACGTGCAAATGCAATCATTCTAACAACGGTTGTACTACCAATTCCACGTTGTGGAAAGTTCATTATTCTTAATAAACTTTCTTCATCATTTTGATTTGAAATTACACGAAGATATGCAACAACATCTTTAACTTCTTTTCTTTTGTAAAATTCAACACCACCAATAATTGTATATGGAATTTTTTCTCTTCTGAAAATATCTTCCATTGCGCGTGATTGTGAGTTGGTGCGATATAAAATTGCAAAATTGCTAAAAGTTAATTTCTTCTTAGACGTTTCGTACTTAATATATTTTGATATTTGTGATGCTTCATCCTTTTCATCAGAGCATTTTAGAAGTACAACTGGCTCGCCTTCTTCATTCTCAGTCCATAAAGTTTTAGAAACTTGATCTTTGTTATGCTTAATAACAGAATCAGCTGCTTTTAGGATAACTTTTGTGGATCGATAATTTTGTTCAAGTTTAAATAATTTGTACTTAGGAAAATCTTTTCCAAAATCACGCATATTACCGATGTTTGCACCACGCCAGCTATAAATACTCTGCGCATCATCACCAACAACAGAAATTAAACCATTTCTTGATACAAGCAATTTTAATAATTCGTATTGAGCTTTATTTGTATCCTGAAATTCATCAACAAGTAAGTATTCAAATCTTGATTTATACTTTTGTAAAATATTTTTCTTTTCGGTAAAAAGTTCGATTGGTTTTAGTAGCAAATCATCAAAATCCATTGCATTAAATTCAATCAATCTTTTTTGATATTCTACATAAACTTCTGCTATCTTTTCTTCAAGAAATGAACTAACATGTTTGCTTCTGTATTCACCAGGTGTAATCATATGGTTTTTTAAAAAGCTTATGCGATGTCTTACAGAATTTGGAGTAAACTTATCAAGATCAATATTAAGATCAGTCATAATATTTGAGACTAAAGAAAGCGAATCAATAGTATCATAAATTGAAAAGTTACTTCTATAATTGATATGTTTAGCCTCAACTCTAAGTATTTTGGCAAAAACCGAGTGGAAAGTTCCCATCCACAAATCATCGGCTTTTTTACCGATAAGTACTTTTATCCTTTCCTTCATTTCATTGGCTGCTTTATTTGTAAAAGTAAGCGCAAGAATTGATTCCGGAGTAAAGTTTTTCTTTAGCAAGTAAGCTATTTTGTAAGTAAGAACTTTAGTTTTACCGGAGCCTGCGCCGGCAACTATCATTTGAGGACCTTCAATGTACTCAACCGCTGCTAATTGTGCTGGATTCAAATCCTTTAATTGCTGCATAATTCTTTCTAATTTTTACAAAAAACAGGTGCAAATATATAAAATGTGAGTTCTAATAGAAAGAAAACCGGCTGTAATTATTTCACAAAAAATCAATCTTGTCAACTATCCTTAAATCAGCCTATAAAAGACAATTTTTCATTGATTAAGTGGCACGTTTATGGATAATTTGTAATGTATTCTAATAAAAAATATTCATTTAGCTGAAATTGTAATGCACGAATCATCAGAAAAGAAATCCGCTCAAACAGCCAAGCAAAGTATTTTTAATAGTCTAAATTTTTTAGATCAGAATAATTTGGATTTTAAAGAAAAATTTGATGTACTTTTCCATACAATTCCCGATGGTGTAGTTTTAATCAGAGACGGTAAAATTATTTATTCAAATAATGCATTGGACAAGATAATTGGTTACAAAGTTGCTGAAACAACAAATCTTGACCTTAAAGAAGTAATTGCACCACATGATTTAGAATTTGTTTTAGATAGATATAGGCGAAGAAATGCTGGTGAAGATGTTCCATCTAATTATGAAATTGACTTAATACACAAAAATAAAAATACATTTATTCCTGTAGCATTAAGTGTTGGACTCATAAATTCTCAATCTGAAAGATTAGAATTTGTAATTATACGTGATCTAACTGAAAAGATGGAAATTGAGGCAAGAGTAATTAGAGAATCTCAACTTCAAAAATATTTTATGGATTATCTGCCGGATTCAATTTACTTTAAAGATCTTGAAAGCAAATTTATAAAGGCTAATAATGCAACATTGGTTAAAATGGGATTAAAATCTTTTAATGAGCTTATAGGTAAAACTGATTTTGATATTTTTCATGATGGACACGCAATACTGGCAAAAAAAGATGAAGAAGAAATAATAAAAAACAGAACATCGATAATTAATAAAATAGAAAAGGAAATTTGGCCTGATGAAAAAGTAACCTGGGCATCTACTACCAAAGTTCCTCTTATTGATGAGAGTAATAATGTGTATGGAACATTTGGTATTACCCGCGATATAACCAAGCTAAAAAAAACGCAGGATATTAATGATGCATTGTTTAAAATATCTACAGCTGTAACAACACTAAAAAACATTGATGAACTTTATTCTACAATTCATAAAACAATAAGTGAATTGATGCGGGCAGATAATTTTTATATCGCAATCTATAATTCTGATACTGATAATGTTAGCTTTCCATATTTTGTGGATGAGGTTGATGAAATTCCGCTAGAAAGAAAAGCAGCGAGAGGATTAACAGAATATGTTTTAAGAACCGGTACAGCGCACTTAATTAATGCTGAACGAGATTTAGAATTACGCAGAATTGGTGAAACATCACTTATTGGTGAGGTAACACAAATATGGCTTGGTGTTCCATTAAAAGTAGAAGAAAACACGATTGGTGTTCTTGTTGTACAAGATTATTCAAATCCACTAACTTATGGTGAGGAAGAGAAAGAAATTCTTATTTATGTTTCAGAGCAAATCGCTTTAGCTATTGATAAAAAAAGAAATGAAGAAATTGTAATTAGATATTCTGAAGAACTTAAAGAATCAAATGCTTCTAAAGATAAATTTTTTTCAATACTTGCTCACGATTTAAAAAGTCCTTTTCATGGTTTGCTTGGATTATCCAGGATGATTGTTGAAGAATTTGATACGTTAACTAATTCAGAAATAAAATCATATTTACTTACAATAAAAGAATCCACAGAAAGTACTTATAAACTTATAGAAAACTTACTGGAGTGGAGTCGTTTAGAATCAGGTAAGATAAAGTATGATCCTGCAATACAAAATATGTTTACTATTGTTGAAGACACCAGAATATTATTAAACCAGGTTGCACGATTAAAAAATATTAGCATAAGAAATAAACTTGGTCATCAAAGTTATATTTTTGGTGATGATACGATGCTTCAATCATTAATGCAAAATTTAGTTTCTAATGCTATAAAATTTACCCCAAATGGTGGAAGTATAGAAGTTTCAGAAACACAATATGATAATTATATTGAATACACAGTTTCTGATTCAGGAGTTGGAATTAAAGAAGTAGATTTAAATAAACTTTTTAGAATTGATTTGAGTTTTACGACCAAAGGCACACAGCAAGAAAAAGGAACGGGGTTAGGACTGGCGCTTTGCAAAGAGATAGTGCAGCTTCATAAAGGGAAAATAAGTATTTCAAGTGTGTTGGGTGAAGGGACAAAAGTAAGTTTTAAACTTAACAAACCTCAAAATTTTTAGAATATATGATTGAAAATAATTCTCAATCGGAAGATGATCTAACTGGTTTTGAAGATTATCTTGCTGAGTTTTATACAATTTTGAATTTTGATTCTGAATCCTGTCCAGTCTGTGGAATAAAAGTTTCAGATAATTTATCGATTGATCAACTTCGTTTTGTACAATACAAAATTTTATCCAAAGAATCTGAGGTATATGATTGCACAAGAGAACTTGAAAATAAATGTATTCCGTTTAAGGTTACTAAAAGATTAGATTCAGAAGTGACTGAACAAATTAATTACTGCTTTGAAGTTTTGATTCCATTAAAGTGTTTACAACTACTTCAAGAGAAAAACACTTATTAAAAATTAATTTCTTGGATTTGCGTTACACCATTCCTTTATATAATCTGCAATATCTGTAGTTGAGGCACCAGGAGTAAATATTTCGCCAACTCCAATATTTTTTAATTTTGCAATATCTTCTTCCGGAATAATTCCACCGCCAGTTAATAAAACATCATTCATACCTTTTTCGTTTAACAAATTCTTTATCTTCGGAAAGATTGTCATATGTGCACCAGACAGAACGCTTATTCCAATAACATCAGCATCTTCCTGCAAAGCGGCTTCAACAATCATTTCTGGAGTTTGCCGTAAACCTGTGTAAATAACTTCCATACCAGCATCACGCAAAGCAGCAGCAATAACCTTTGCACCTCTATCGTGTCCATCCAATCCGGATTTTGCAACAACCACTCTTATTTTTTTATCCATTAAGAATTCCCTCATACTTTGTAACAGCCTCTTTTATCTTTTCACGATAAATTTCTATCTCTGTATTTTTATACTCAATTGTTCTTTGTCGCATATGAAAATCATTTTCGTATCTTGGAATTATGTGATAATGAAAATGAAACACTGATTGGCCAGCACTATTTCCGTTATTAGAGATAATATTAAATCCATCAGCTTTTAATGAACGTTTTACAACTCCAGCAAGATATTGGGTTAATTTAGTCATTGCAACTAAATCTTCAGCAGGAATTGTTAAAAAATTATCGTAATGTGTTTTTGGAATCACTAAGGTATGTCCATAATTAACAGGATTGATGTCGAGGAAGGCTACAAACTTATCGTTCTCAAAAACTATTTCAGCTTCAGAAGATTTTTCTGCTATTTCACAAAATATACAATCCATTTTAAGCTCTCTAATTTTTATTGCAGTAAAGTTAATTTATTTTGTTGATAACTGCCAACTAAAGTTTAACCAAGATATTCTTTTGTTCTTGCAAACACACCAAACAAACCGCCAGTATGAACAAAAATATTCTTCTTCCCTTTTCCAGTTTTTAAATATTTTTCATAATACGCTGTAAATGCTTTTCCTGTGTAAGCCGGATCGAAAAGAATTCCTGTTTCTTCTGCAAACTTTCTAATCAGTTTAATTTTAGATTGAGATATTTTTTTGTAACCTTCTTTTGAATAACCATCAACAACAATAAGACTTTCCGGATTGATTCTACAATTCAAATTGTAATCAAGTACACAACCTTCTGCCAGTTGTAAGATATGCTTTTCCATTTCTTTCTTAGACATCAAAACGTGTACAGCAACAATTTTAAGATTGAGCTTATTTAGAGCTACTCCAACCAACATTCCTGCTGCTGTTCCACCTGAACCGCAAGCTGCAACGATTGAATCTATTTTTGTTAAATCAATTTGCTTTTTTAGCTCATTTATAAAATTAATGTAACCCCAAATTCCAAGAGTTGTAGATCCACCACCTGGAAAAACGTAAGCATTTTTTTTCTTTTTTAGTAGTGATAATCTTTGTTCAAACATTACATCGTTTACTTTTTCATATTCCTTTTCTGAGAAGTATTGAATGTCTGCTCCATACATTTTATCAAGAAAAAGATTTCCATTTGCAGCAGCGGATTCTTTTCCCCACAAAAATAATTTTGTGTTCAATCCAATTTTCTTTGCTGCAATAACAGTTGCTCTTGCGTGATTTGATTGATCTCCCCCCGAAGTAAAAATTATATCTGCCTTTTTACTTTTAGCATCTGCAAGCAGATATTCAAGTTTTCTCACTTTGTTTCCGGATAACTCACAACCTGTTAAATCATCACGTTTAAGAAGAAAACTATTTCCTTCAAACTTAATTTCCTCTAATGGAGTTGGAATTTGTGCGAGCGAAATCTTTTTTGGAGTAATCATTTTGCTAACTCAATCTTTTTAAGTTTAGAATAAATCTTTCTTGCTTTTTCTAAATCTTCAGGAGTATCAACAGAAAAACTATCAAATTCAGTTTCAACAATTTTTATTTTAAATCCGTTTTCTAACATTCTCAATTGCTCAAGCTTTTCCCATTGTTCCAGATCAGTTGGTTCAAGTTTAGTAAACTTTAATAAATATTCTTTACGATAAACATACAATCCAACGTGCTTATAAACATTTGCTTTCTCTAACATTTCTTTTTCATCTTTTGCATCACGCACAAATGGAATTGGAGAACGCGAGAAATAAAGTGCAAAATTTTTATAATCAAAAACTACTTTAACAACTGAAGGTGAATTAAATTCTTCTACATTATCAATAACTTTTGCCAGAGTTGAAACGTTAACTTCAAAATCAAACAACAGAGGTTCTATTGCCTGATCGATCATCATCCCGCTTATAAACGGTTCATCACCTTGTATGTTAACAATTATATCTGCACGAGGAAATTCTTTAGCAACGATTGCAATTCTATCAGAACCGGTTGCACAATTTTTTGGAGTCATTATTGTTGCGGCGCCAAAACCTTTGGCAGCTTTAGCAACTTGCTCATCATCAACTGCAATAACTATTTTATCTAACAACTTGGATTTGCTTGCACCTTCAAAAGTATGTTGAAGAAGAGATTTTCCACCAATATCTGCCAAAGGTTTGCCCATCAATCTTGTTGATGCAAATCTTGCTGGAATAACGCCAAGAATGTAAGGATTAGTTTTTTTTGGCTTAACCTTTTTTGCCATTATTTATCACCAATTACTTTAGGAACTTTAAAATGATGATCATCTTTTGCTGGTGCATTTTTCAAAGCATCTTCTGTTGAAATTGATGGTTTCAATTCATCCTCACGAAAAACGTTTGTTTGTTCAACCGGATGAGAAAGTGGTTTTACATTTTCTGTAGCAAGCTCATTAAGTTTATCCATATAAGATAAAATCTCATTCATTTGTGGAGTGAAGTTTTCCAATTCCTCATCAGTAAATTTTAGTCTTGCAAGCCCAGCAATTTTCTCAACATCTTTTTTAGTAACTGCCATTAATTATATTCCTTTTGATTGCTGATAATAATCGATCTAACTTTTTCCATTAATTCCAGTTCATCCTGTTTTGATTTAATATTGTCCGTTGGAATTGGTTTATCAAAATGCAAATAAATTGTTCCGCTTTTTAACTTAAACGTACCTTTAGGCAAAACTTTTTTTGTTCCATTAATAGTTATTGGAACAATAGGATAACCACTATGTGCAGCAAGATAAAAAGCGCCACGTTTAAAACTTTGTACTTCACCAGTTTCACTTCTTGTACCTTCAGGAAAGACAAGTACTGAAATGTGTTTTTTATCCATTACTTTTTTGGCTTCTATTAAACTGTTCATCGCAGCTTTGGGATCATTTCTATCGATTACAACATAAGGACCCAAATAAAGCTGCCACCCAAAAAATGGAATACGTGCAAGTTCTTTTTTAAATATCATACTTAAACGATTTGGAACTCCCCATTGCAAAGCGGTAATATCAATCTGACTTGAATGATTTGATGCAAAGACATAAACAGCTTTTCTATCAATGTTTTCGAGTCCCGTTACTTTAACTCGAATTCCTGAAATCAGCAGAATACCGCCAGGAAATATTTTTGCGATGTAATGATAAACCGTAAAGCTTCTATCAAGAAAAATAAAAATCAGTCCAAATATTGAACAAACAAAAGTATGAATAACAATTAAAAATATTTTAATGTAAGTAATCAACTAGTTACCTCTACAATTTCTTTTCTAACAACTTCCACAATATTATTCCTAATTACAAAATCTTTTATCGAGTTAACCCTGTTTTTTATTGATGGGTGTGAATAAAAAAACCATTCAACAAATGGATGTGGTTCTCTATCACCCAGATTTTGATCTGTAAGTTTATTTAATGTTTTTATAAAGCTTTCAGGTTTATGGGTTGATTCAATTGCATATCGGTCTGCTTCATACTCATATTTTCTAGAAAGAATATTTCCAATTGGAGACTGAATTAATCCTATCAACATTGCCCATAAACTTAGTAAAGGTAACGCAGCGATTTGTGTGATGCGCTCAAAATCAAACCAGCCTAGTGAAATCTTATAAATAATTGAGATAATGAAAAAAGTTAGGAAGCTTGAAATAGTTCCAAAGATTAGATTCTTAATTATGTGTTTATGTTTATAATGACCAAGTTCGTGCGCGATAACTGTTTCGATTTCATCTTTTGAATAATCATTCAATAAAGTATCACCGAGGATAATTCTTTTTGTTTTTCCTAATCCAGTAAAGGCTGCATTAGCTTTTTTAGTGTTCTTACTCATATCAAAAGAGAAAACGTTTTCTACTTTTATTCCAGCACCTTTGGAAAGATTAGTAATTCTTGTTTTTAATTCTTCATCCTCTAAAGGAATAATTTTATAAAATATTGGCATAATAAGAATTGGGAAAATCTGTGATAACACGACAGAAATTAAAAACATTGCTGATGCAAAAACCAGCCACCATAAATCGCCAAATTGGTTTACTACATAAAAGAAAAGTAAAAGAATTGGAATTCCAATTACTAATCCAACCAACATTGATTTTAAATTTTCCAAAAAATATTTAAAAATTGTTTGATTAGATAGATTGTATTTATGTTCAAGATAAAAGTCCGTATAAATATTTATCGGCATAAATAAAACTGAACTAAAAATTCCAATTACAAATACAAAAATCATAAAAACTAAATAAGTGTTTTCGGTAAATGTTTGGATGTAATTTTGCAGAGCTAAACTAAATCCCAAAACAATAAAAAGATAAAGTAGAACAAAACTTATTATAGCTTTTCCAATTCCAATCGCAAGCTTAGTATTATTGTATTTTTTTGAATCCATATAGTTAAAAATAGCAACTGTATTTATGGCAATCAATTTTAGATTTTGGGTTAAATTTATCCAAATTTTTTCCTATGTTTAATCCGTAAACAAAATTCATAGAGGAGAACATGAAAAAAACTTATTTATCAATCTTTTTTGCGGCATTCATTCTTCTATTTGTTTCTCAAACAAATGCTCAAATTAGTTTTCAAATCGGTGGTGGATTAGGTTATTCAGTTCCATCAGGAGATTATGGCGGTACTACAGCAGAATTTTATAACGGTGAAAAATATGGAATGGAATCAGGCATTAACTTCCATGCAAAAGCAAGATTAGGGTTACTATTTATAAACGCTTTTGGTGAAGTTGGCTACACAACGTTTAGTGGTGAGGGCGATGCTCCTTCCGGTGGTGGAACTATTAAAAATTCTCAAAAAGTTGTTTCGATGAAGGTTGGACCAGAATTCGCAATGAATATCCCGCTTTCTCCTATCACACCTTATTTACAGGGATTTGTGGCAATTAATACAATTTCTGGTTCTGTCGAGTTTACTGGAGTTTCCGGTGTTCCAAGTGGCGAAGCTGATTTATCGAGTGCAACGAGAATCGGTCTGGGAGCTGGAATTGGAGCTGTATTTAGTTTAGGTGGAATTAAGTTAGATGCAAATATCCAGTATCATCTTATAAATATGGGTGGAAAAGAATATAAGATTGAAACAGTTACTTCACACACAAGATTGGATCAATACACTAATCTTAATGATGCTGAAGATCCTTCTGCCGGAAATTTAACTGATCATTTTATTGTGGATTCAAGAAATATGAGTGCTATTGAATTTAAATTAACAGTATTGTTTGGATTATAGAATTTTTTCATTGCATTAATTAACAAACCCAATTCTTATAAGAATTGGGTTTGTGGTTTTAAACTATATAATGTGTTTTTTCTAATATACTTTTCGGACTTTCAAACCTAAAAATTTTTCCATAGGATCAAAATCCCTATCGTTATGTAATAATTCAATGTCGTTCTCAATACAAAATGTACCAATAATTAAATCAATAGTTTTTCTGATTGTTTTCCCTTTCTTTCTCAGAAGTCTATAATTTTCAGCACTTTTTATAGCTATAGTTTCATTACACAAATTAAAACAAGGAAAGGATTGCAAATACTCTTTAGCAACTTTAAAATCAGAATCATTTCTAAATCCTTGTAAAATTTCGGCAAGAATATAATCGCCACTTACAACAATTTCATTTCCAAGAATTTTATCAAGTTCTTCCGTGTGCAGATTTTTTATACCATTGAAATAATCTATTAGCACAGAAGAATCAACAAGAGTCATTTTTTAGTTCTCATTTCTTCAAGATCACCTTCCCATTTTAATTTTCCTCTTAATTTTTTCAACCGGCCCTGCTTTTTAACTTGCACCAATAATTTTAATGCTTCTTCAACAACATCTTTTTTGGTTAATAAACCTGATGTTTTTAATGCCGCATTCATCAATTTATCATCAATAGCAATATTTGTTCTCATCTGCTTTTCCTTTTGCGTGTATTAAACTATAGAATTATACACATAATAAATTTCCGTTACAAATAAAATATCTTTACTCACCGGGAATTTCTTGCCTCAACTTAATTGGTTCAGCTTTTTTCTTTCTCATCTTCAAGTTTAGCATTTCTACAAATACACTGAATGCCATTGCAAAGTAAATATATCCCTTTGGTATGTGTTGATGCATACCTTCGATTATTAATGAGAATCCTATTAGCAGTAAGAAACTTAAAGCAAGAATTTTTATTGTTGGATGTTTCTCTACAAAATCACTTATTGATCCTGAAAAGAACATCATAAATATTACAGCAATCACAACTGCGATTATCATTACAGGTAAATCATTTGCCATTCCGATTGCAGTAATTACGGAATCAAGTGAAAATACGACATCAAGTAAAAGTATTTGAATAATGACGCTGGCAAATGAAGCTTTTGTTTTTACATTGTGATGTTCTTCTTCACCTTCTAACTTGGAATGAATTTCCATAGTGCTTTTTGCCAGCAAGAATAATCCACCTAGTATCAATATTAAATCTCTACCGGAAATCCCTAAACCATAAACTGTAAAAAATGGTTCTGTTAGTTTTACAATTAGAGAAATTGAAAACAGTAAAAGTATTCTTGTCAACATTGCTAATGCAAGTCCAACTAGCCTTCCTTTCTTTTGTTCAGATTTTGGAAGTTTGCCAGAAAGGATAGAAATAAAAATTATGTTATCAATTCCAAGTACAATTTCGAGTATAGTAAGTGTTAATAACGCAATAAGAGCTTGAGGATCAGTAATCCATTCCATTTAGTTTTTCCTGTTATAAAATTTATTGGGGCAAAGTTAGAAATCTGATTGGTTAAAATGAAATCTATATCTGCAATTCTTCTCAATAAAAAAATCCCGCATAAAGCGGGAATAAAAAAAAAAAGTTGACACAAATAAAATTATTTAGTTTCTTTTTTCTCTACTTCTTTTTCAACTTTCTTTTCTTTTTTACCATCACAACAAGAAGAAGTAGGTCCGCAATTTTCTTTCTTATCAACTTTGGTAACAACAACTTCTTTTTCAATTACTTCTTTACCATCTTTCAATCCGGCGGAAGTAGTTGAAACAGTTTCTTTACATTCAGTAGTTTTCAGTGTATGATCTTTATCTGTACATTTTTCAACTTTTGTGGTTTCACCTTTTTCTTTAGAGCAGCAATCTTTTGATTGAGCATTTGCAGCAAAAGCAAACACGGTTACAAGGGCTAGTACAAAAATAAGATTCTTCATTTATTACCTTTCTTGTTAATTGTTTCTGATCAAAGGTAATAAAAAGACAATTATTTGCAAATACCAATAGTTGGATTTTTCTAAATAATTCCAATGCTTTTTTCATTAATCCAGCCAATTTTTCCATCATTTAATCGGATTTTTACCCAATCGTCAACATGATCTTCAACTCTAACTTTTAATCCTTCGTGGATTTGAAACGAATCTTTAGACGAAAAATCTGGAGACGATTTTACAACCACTGCTGTTTCAACAATAATTCCATCTTTAACATTATACTCTTTGTTCATTTTTACGACGAGCAAAATTATCGCGAAGACAAGAGCGATTGTTAAACCGGCTCCTGAAAAAAAAGAAATTCGTTGTTCAGTAACATTTCTTGAGAAGAAATAGGATACCGTTACTATCAAAAACAAAATAAAAACAATGTAAACGATTATTGTCCAGCCAGTAACTGAAAAACTTGCAAGCAGCCCTTCCCATAGATTAAAAATAAAAAATGGTGGAAGCGTATCAACTTTATCTTTAAGATTTAATTTTGCAAGCGCAAGATTATGCTTTACGTCTTCATCGTTCGGAGAAAGTTTTAATGCTTTTTCAAAATATAATATTGCATATCCTACTTTACCTAAACGATAATGCGCATTACCTAAGTTGTAATAAAGTGAAGTTCCCTCAAATCCATCTAAGAGAAGTTTGTTGTATTCTTCAATTGCAAGTTGGTAACGATTATTTTTATAATACTCATTTGCTGATTGCATAATTGAATTTGAATCAGCCTTAGCGAAAGAAGATAGTAGGATGAAAAGATAAAATATGTTAATTAAATATTTTTTCATTTTACAATTGATCTTTCAATATCAATAACAACATCAGAAAATGCCTGGTACATTTCATTCATGGCCTGTGCAGCATTTGTTCCCGGTGCAAATCTTATAAACTCACATTTCTGAGCATTCGTTTTCATCTTATCCACAAGTTCTGGTTTGATATTTCGTTTTAATAATTCATCAACAGCACGATCTAAAGTAAATTCAGATTTTGGAATGTGGAATTTATCTTCAAGATACCCGAACAAAGCTTGAGATATTTCGGAATAGAATAATTCAATGTTGTTTGCATCTAGAAGTTTCTTAGCCGTTTTAAAACGTTTACGAGCAACTTTTTCTGCTTTAGAATATTTTAATAATTGTTGATTGCCAGAAAGCTTATCTTGTTTACGTTTCCAACCAATTAACACAAACGCAGCAATCATAGGAAAAACTGTAGCAGCCCAAAATCCAGGCTTTAACAATAAAACATCATTTTGCAATTCAACATCATAAAACTTTGTTTTGATATAACGAATATCACTATCTAATTGCTGAATGTTTTGTTGATCAACATAATCATCAGCACTTCCCTCTCCTTGCGCAATCTCAACATTAAATGATTTTGATTTTATAGTTTTATAAGATTTTGTTTCCGGATCAAAATATGAAAATTCAATTGCAGGAATTTCTCGTGCACCAGCTATTCTTGGAATCAACAGATACTCAGCTTTTTTTGTTCCACTAATTTTTCCAGAACGTTTTATTTGTTCATCAGTTTTGGGATCATACTTTTCAAATCCGTTTGGCAATTCAAATGGTGGAAGTTCTAGCAACTTAAGATTGCCAGTTCCATTAATATCAAACTTTAAAGTTATCGGCTCATTGGTTTTGGTTTTTTGTTTATCAATTGAAGCTGAAAAATTAAAATTACCGACTGCACCTCTGAACGAAGCAGGTTTATTATTTTCTGGTAATGGGATTACATCAACTTTAAGTGTATTTGATTTTGCAGGATACTCAACTATTTCAGATCTGCCAAATGGATCACCAAAAAAATCATCCCAAACATTATTAGGATTTTTTTTCTTTTGTATTTGAATTGGAATTGTTAACTCAAATGGAGTAACTTCTAATTTACCTGACTGACTAGGAAAAAGCGCTACACGTTTTAGCAATCCAACTTTGTACTGTTTTCCATCAATAACTTCGTTACCAAAAGAAATATTTCTCGCAGTTTCTAATTCTTCAGCCCAAAATCCCTGATACTGTGGAAGCTTATCCACAGACATTTGAGCAGCAATATTCAATCTTGTATAGAGTTTGTAAGTTACGGTAACTTGCTCACCTTGATAGACTTTATTTTTATCAATCGAAGCACGAATAAATAAATTTTCTGCAATTTCCTGGTTTGAAACTCCACTGCTATTATTATCTTCTTTAGGTTTTTGTGATCCTTTAACAACAGTAATTTTAATTGGACTAGTTGTATATGTTTGTCCTTCATACTGAATTGACGCACTGCCAATTGTGTATGAGCCGGTTGTGTTCGGCATTAAGATGTAAGACAAAGTTAATGATGAAGATGAAACACCATTAATTATCTGCATACTTGTGGATTGATTTGGACCAGAAAGAACTCTAAAATCTTTTAATGAAGGAGGATTAAACTGTTTTAAAGCATTAAGATTTTTTCCATCGAATGTGAATTCAAGTTGAAACCGATCATTCTCAGCAACTTTATTATTATCCACAGTTGCAACAAATGATTGAGCAAAATTTATCGTGCTATAAATTATTAGAAATAATAAAAATAATTTTCTTATCATTACCAATCTTTATCCGTTTTTCTAACCTTAGCTTTTACTTTTCTTAATTGTTTCTGTAAATCTTTTTCATTATTCTTTAATGCATCAAGGATACGCTGAGCTTCTTCCTTAGAAATTTTTTGTTCCTTTGATTGTTGCTGCTTTGTGTTATCCTGCTTTGCTTCCTGATCTTTTCGTTGCTGCTGTTGGTCTTGCTTGTTTTGATCTTTGTTTTGCTGATCCTGATTTTGATTCTGTTGTCGCTGTTGATCTTGTTTGTTCTGATCATTTTTATTTTGATCGTTTTTATCCTGCTTATTTTTATCTTTATTCTTCAACAGCTCAAGAGCATAAGATAAATTATACTTTGTATCCTGATCATTTGGATTAAACTTAAGTGCGTTTTTATAAGCTTCAACACTTTGTTCAATCTTGTTGGATTTGAGTAACGAGTTACCAACATTGTGAAATATTTTTGCTCTGCTCTCATTATCCTTGGCATTTTCAAACGCACTCTGGTAAGATTTTATTGCATCATCATATTTTTCTTGCTTGTAATATGCATTACCAAGATTAAAATTTGCTTCATAACTTTTTGGCGAGGTTTCTACAACTTTTCTAAAATCAACTTCTGCATTTGTATATTTTTTTTCATCATATTTATCCACTCCATTATTTAATGTGCTTCTGTTGGATTGAGAAAATCCATTTGAGACTAAAAGAAGAACAGCAAATAAAAAAATATTTAATTTCATATAGATCATTTTTCTTCCGCTTCAATTCCTAATTTTCTATTCAACTTTGTAAAGAATGGCGAACGTTTATCACTTATAAATATTTCAATTATCAACAACAAAATTGCTGGTATTAAAAAGTAATAAAATCGATCTTCGTAATCAGTAACTTTTTTTACACCAAATTCAGCTTGATCAAGTTTTGATAGATCATTGTAGATTTTATCAAGATAATCTTCATAGTTGTTGCCACGATAATATTTGCCATCACCATTATTAGCAATCTCTTTTAATATGCTTTCATTCAATTTTGTTAATACTGTTTGTCCAGAATTATCCTGTTTAAAACCTGCTTCGTTTCCACGGTTATCATAAACTGGTATCGGAACGCCATCCGGTGAACCTAAACCAATTGTATAAATTTTTATTTCTTTATCTGTTGCATCTTCAACCGCAGCATCAATATCACCTTCGTGATCTTCCCCATCAGTAATTACAATTATTGCTTTGTCAGTCACAGCAGAATCAAATGATTGAACTGCCATCGTTATTGCGGATGCAATTGCTGTTCCAGGTTGAGGAACAGAATTAAAATCTACTGCTGATAAAAATAAATTTGCAGCGGAATAATCTGTGGTTAGCGGAAATTGGATGTAGGCATCACCAGAAAATATTATCAAACCAATTCTATCACCGCGAAGTTTTTGTATAAGATTTGAGATCTGATATTTAGCTTTTTCTAATCTATTTGGCTTAATATCCTCTGCAGCCATACTTCTTGAAACGTCAAGTAAAATGTAAACATCAATTCCTGTTTGTTTTACTTCCTGCATTTTAGTTCCAACCTGTGGATTTGCAAATGCAAGTATCAATAATGTTAATACAGTTAAAATCAAACCAAATTTTAATTTAGATTTTGCGCCGCTGAATGAATACATAATAAATTTATGCAAATCTTTATCAGCAAATTTTTCAAGTAATCTTTTTCTGTTACGATTAAATAAAACATATAAAACTATCAAAGCTGGAATTAACCACAATGCAATTAAGTATTCTTGGTTTGCAAATCTAAACATTAGGGTAATTTCCTTAAGATTGTTTTAGATGCAAACAATTCCAATAACAACAATACAAAACCGATCAATAACCAGGGAGCAAAAAGTTCTTGAGCATTTCTATAAGATGTTATTTCAATTTTAGTTTTTTCCATCTTATCTATTTTATTATAGATTTCTGCTAAAGCACGATTGTTGGTTGCACGGAAATATTCGCCACCAGTTTGCTCGGCGATTCTTTTCATTATAACTTCATCAATTTCAACAGGAACCATTTGATATCTTGTGCCAAAAGGGGTTTGCACCGGATAAGGTGCTTCACCACGAGTTCCAACACCGATTGTATAAATTCTAATTCCAAATGAAGCAGCAATTTCAGCAGCGGAAATTGGATCAACTTCACCAGCATTGTTAACGCCGTCGGTTAATAAAATTATAACGCGACTTTCAGCATCACTGTCTTTTAATCTATTAATTCCATTTGCAATTCCATTTCCTATTGCTGTTCCGTCTTCAATCATTCCAGTTTTAATATCTCTTAGAAGATTTCTTAAAACAGAATAATCAATAGTAAGCGGACACTGAGTAAACGCCTCACGTGAAAAAATCACTAAACCGATTCTATCAGTTGTTCTGCCTTTTACAAAATCATCAATAACATTTTTTGCAGCTTCCAAGCGATTTGGTTTAAAATCTTCAGCAAGCATACTTCCTGAAATATCAAGTACCATGGAAATATCAATTCCTTCAGCATTAACACTTTGTCCAGCAGAAAAATTTTGTGGCCTTGCTAATGCAACAATTAAAAAACCTAACGCAAGCATTCGCAATGCGAAAGGTAGATGTCTTAGTTTTTCCTTTAATGTTGAAGGAATTTTTTCAAATGTCTTTAATGATGAATAAGAAATTGCAGCTTGCTTTTTTCTGCCCTTCCAAATGTACCAGGCAATTAGCAATGGGATTATCCCAAGAAAAAATAAAACCCATGAGTATGCAAAAGTTACATTACTAAACATTTGCTTCCTCATTTACAGTTTTTAATTCTTCTTCTTTATCCAACTGTGCAGTTCTTTTAACAATATGTTTTGCTTGAGTCATCATTTCGTGGTTTACAATTTCAAGCGGAGTAAACTTTGCAAACTTTACAAGATCAGCATTATTAAAGAATTGAGAAGTTATATCTAAAACTTTTACTCCTAATGGATGTTTGCTTAACAAATTTAATGATTCAGTTGTTGTACGTTCTAACGCAGGCAGTCCAAATTGTTTTTCAAAATATTCGCGGATGATATCTGTAATTCTTGAATGATAATCTTTAACAAATCCTTTTTGCCATAACTGTTCTTTATCAAGTTCATCAAGTTTCTTCAGTGCAAGCTGATGTGATAATAATTTAATTTCTTTTTTAACAACTATCTCTTCTTTTTTCTTCTTAAAATATTTTATGTATATGAAGTAATAAACAAGAATCGATAATATTAAAGCTCCTATCAGAAAATAAATCAAAAAGAAATAATCAAATAATCTAACCGGTGGTTTTATATCTTTTATTTCTTCCTTCACATTAACATCAAGCCTATGAACATTGAACGAAACTGGATTTGATAAAATAGTTTTTAATGTTGAATCACCTTTGGTTCTATATTCTACCTTAATTGCAGGGATTGTAACTAATGCAGAATCAAATCTTGAAAGGATGCACAAATATTTTACAGTTTTTGCAGTCTCGGTCTCTTCAAGAGTTGGTCCGTTGATTCCAAGCACATCAATATTTTTTAGTGAATCTCTAAAGAAAGGATTTATGATGTAAACATTTTTATTCATTGTTATGATAAGTGAATATTGAATCTGGTCACCAATCATATAATCACTGGTATCTGTAGAAGCAGTTACTGTTATCTCTTGTGCGAAAGCTGGAGATAAAAAGAATTGTAAAACCAGCAATAAGAATAATTTCTTTACCATCGTTTCTCACGTCTTCTAAAAAACTGTACAAGCGGCTGGATGTAATTTGAACCTGTTGTTACTTCAATTTTATCAAGTCTGCTTTTAACAAAAATTGAATTGCGAAGTTTTTCTCTTTCCTTGCGATCAAATATCATTCGCTCACGAACTCTTCTACTGCTTGTATCGATCCATCTTTCAGCACCAGTTTCCGCATCTACAAGTTTAACCAACCCGATATTTGGGATTTCTTTTTCACGTCTATCATCTAAAACAATTCCTATCAGATCGTGTTTGCGCCCAACAATTCTTAAAATCTTTTCGTAACCCTCATCCATAAAATCTGAAATCAAAAACGCAATAGATTTTTTCTTAATTGCATTGTTCATATACTCAAGTGCGCCGCGAATGTTTGTTGATTTGCCCTCAGGCTCAAATGAAAGAACTTCACGGATAATTCTCAAAACGTGTTTCTTCCCTTTTCGAGGTGGAACAAATTTTTCGATTTTATCTGTAAATAAAATCAATCCAACTTTATCATTATTCTTTAAAGCAGAAAATGCAAGAATAGCACTTAACTCAGCAGCAATTCTTTGCTTGGTTTTAGATACAGATCCAAACATCAATGAACCGCTTAGATCAACCATAAGCATTACAGTAAGTTCGCGTTCTTCTTCAAATATTTTTATGTATGGATGACCAAAACGCGCAGTAACATTCCAATCAATATTTCTAATGTCATCACCATATTGATATTCACGAACTTCAGAAAATTCCATTCCGCGCCCTTTGAACACAGAATGATATTCACCTGAGAAGACCTGATTTACAAGTCCTTTGGTGCGAATCTCAATTTGTCTAACTTGTTTTAAAAGTTCTTTAGTTAACATTTTTATGGGACAACAACTTTATTCAGAATTTCCTGGATAACATTTTCACTTGTTATTTCTTCAGCCTCAGCTTCATAAGTAACAGCTACACGATGACGCAATACATCCAAACAAATTGCTCTAACATCTTCTGGAATTACGTAACCTCTGCGTTTAATAAATGCCATAGCTTTTGCACCAAGTGCAAGGTTAATTGTTGCTCTTGGTGATGCACCATAGCTAATTAGTTCAGCAAGATTGTTTAATCCAAATTGTTTTGGATTACGCGTTGCAAATACTATATCAAGAATATACTTTTCAATTTTTTCATCGATATAAACTTCGGTTAAAAGATGTCGTGCTTTTAAAATTTCTTCTGGAGAAATAACAGGGTTAACTTTTGTTTCAATCATACTGATGTTTTGACGCATAATTGCTAACTCCTCAGCACGTTCAGGATAAGTAATAACTATCTTTAACATAAACCTATCAATCTGTGCTTCAGGTAATGGATAAGTTCCTTCTTGCTCAATAGGATTTTGAGTCGCAAGAACTAAAAAAGGCTCTTCAAGTTTAAAGGTAGATTCACCAATTGTAACTTGCCTTTCCTGCATCGCTTCTAATAAAGCACTTTGCACTTTAGCTGGGGCACGATTTATTTCATCAGCAAGAATAAAGTTAGAAAAGATTGGGCCTTTGCGAATCAAAAAATTTCCATCTTTTTGATTATAGATTTGAGTTCCAATCAAATCTGCTGGAAGTAAATCAGGTGTAAACTGGATTCTTTGAAACTTTGCTTTCATAGCTTGAGCTAAAGTTTTTATGGCAAGAGTTTTAGCCAGACCCGGCACACCTTCAAGTAGAACGTGTCCGTTGCCAAGTAGTCCGATTACGAGTCTTTCAACCATTACTTTTTGGCCAACAATAACTTTACCGATTTCACTCATCAGTAAATCAATAAAAGCACTTTCGTTTTTTATCTTTTCATTTAATGCAACAATATCCAAGGCGGAACCTCATTATTTATTAAATACTATAATTTTTAAATTTAATTTTGATTAGACGCCGCCAAACATATAAATGTTGCATTTTTTATGCAAGGAGTTTTGGCTGGATGGAAATAAAAAAGGACGGCAATTACGCCGCCCTTGAATATTAACAAATAAAATATTTGTAATTATTTTATAAGAATCATCTTTTTTGTTGATGTAAAAGATGGAGAATCTATTCGATAGAAATAAACTCCGCTGGAAAGTTTGCTTGCATTAAAATCAACTGAATGATTTCCAGCAGCCATTTCACCATTTAACAATGATGCGACTTCCTGACCGATGCTGTTAAATATTTTCAAAGTAACATTTGTTTGTTCAGGAATGCTGAATTTAATTGTTGTACTTGGGTTAAATGGATTTGGGTAGTTTTGTTGTAAAGAAAACACTTCAGGAATTCCTGTTTCTGGAGTAACGTCTGTAACCCATGCTTCGTTGTCAAAATATACATCAAATGAATTAACACCAACATAAGATAAACAAGCTGTTCCATTGGCTAATTCAACAACACTTGATCCAACAAGTCCTGTAACACTTATACTTGCATCAGATTTTGGATCACTAACATTCCAGGAACCCGAACTATATTTTCGATAACGAATCTCTCTAGGAGCTACATTATTTAAACCAGTTCTAGTAAAACTTGCCTGAAATACATCATTAGCATTTGAACGTTTATTATAAAGTTCGACTAATTTATTATCTCCTGCTGAAGAAGACCAATTTATAGGAGTTGACCATGAAGAACCCCCGATTTTTCTTGCATAACGTAAATCGTATCTACCATTATTCACCCAATTATAAACAGCCATAACTGTTTGTGAGGATGTATCCTGTCTGGAAGCTATAATTTCTGCTGAGAAAGTAGTATCAGTATTACCTGTTTCAATTGTAATTTGAGGCTGCCAGCTTGAAGGATCCATATAATTGTAATTAGGTTTTATATAAAGATTGCCAGAACTGCCACCATTAAATATTGCATAACCACTACCAACGTATCCGTATGCGAAATCCATATCTTTACCTAAAATCCCTAATGGTGTATCATCCTGCCAAACACTTGCATAACTGCTTGGTTCACTTCTAACGGAATGCATCCATCCTGTACTATCATAAAGAACCATTGCTCTGTAATCTGTAGCTGTATAATTTCTATCAACAGCAAAATCACCAACATTATCTGCTACTACTGAATGGGTTGCAACACCACTAGGTGTATATCTTGTGCACCATAAAACTCCGCTTTCATATCTGTAAAATAAGAGTAAATATGATGGACCTGTAGTTCCTCTAAAATCCATTAATTCAATTTTATCTGTATTTGAGTTAAAGAAAGATTTCTTAAATACTGTCCATGTTGCGCCAGCATCAACAGAACGATAAATACTAATTGAATCTAAAGTTGGAGCTGTATAGTTAGATAGTACGCCTAAATAAAGAGTATCACCAAGCCCTACTACTAATGATATATCATTTGCATTGCCATTATGAACTTTTACGTCCGTTGCCCACATAGGCTGATCTACTATGTTTGAATTGGTTGAATTAGTAACAACATCAACTAAGGGAGCATCACCGTTTAATAATTCGATACTTACATTTTTATATCTTGATGCCAATTGAGGATTTACGACTTGTAAAGCATTAATTAGTTGAGGGCGAAGAGAATTATATGTTGCCCAATCTTCGTTATCTTCAGCTAATTTTATTTGTTGCTGTAATAGTTTGATGTTTTGAGGGACATCATATTGATATGTTTGCCCTGATGGTTGATCCCCTTGAGCAAAATTAAATTGAGTTATTGTAAACCCAATGAGGAAAATAAGTAAAGTAACTTTTTTCATAATGCACCTTATGATTTGTGAAAGAAATAATTAGCTAAACAAGTTTTTCTATAAGTAGAACTTTATATTTTTTCTAAAATAGTTAAATCGATTAAAAATAATTTTTCAGTATCAAACAACAAACAATATTCAACAATTGTTTGTAAATGTTAAAAGTATAATATTTTTATGGATTCGGATTATTGTTATGTTATTCATTCTTATCAGCGCTCCATTTTTACCAATATTATGCCAACTAAAATTGCAGTTTTTGTTATCACTATTGTTATTAAAGGAAAATTTAACCGAAATTATTTAAATAACTTACAATTTGTTAGAGTACCAGATTGCAATATTTGACACACAAATAAGAACATATGAATTTGAATGTTACTTTTAGCTTTTCCGTTAAACAACAATTTATATTTACTACTGCTAATAAAATATTTATATGAACCATTTAAGTTTATAACTGTTATTAATAAAAAACATTAGTACATGTACTAACGATTTTCAATAAGATACGTTAGATACAGTATCTTTGATAAATGTATATAATTTCGGAATGAGAAATAATTTCATAAATAATTCAATAAGAAATGTAATGTTTGCACAAATGAAAAAGGAACTTAATTAATGTTGAACTCTACCAAAGATATTGTGTTACAAAATAAATCAAGATACAAAGGGATTATATTTGATGTTGACGGTACACTAACTTTTACTAACCAATTAATTTTTGATTCATTTAATCATATAACAAAAAAATATTTAGATAAATCTTTTTCTGATGAAGAAGTTATAGCTCTATTTGGTCCAACTGAGGATGTTATACTTAAAGAAATTTGCAACGATGAATATGAATCTGCAAGAAAAGATTACTATAAATATTATAAGGACAATCATTCAATTGCTCAACTTTATGATGGAATAAAATCATTAATTGTTGAAATAAAAAACGCTGATGTTTTGCTTTCAATATTTACAGGTAAAGGACGGACCTCTGCATTAATCACATTAGATGAATTTGAATTAACTAATTATTTTGATTTGATTGTAAGTGGTGATGATGTTGAAAATCATAAACCATCTCCTGAAGGAATTAATAAATTTTTACAGATGTTTGATTTAAATCCAAAAGATGTTTTAATGATTGGTGATGCTCCTTCGGATATTATTGCAGCAAATGAATCGGGGGTTGAAATTGCATCTGTTGTATGGGATAGTTACGCTGAAGAAGAAGTTCGAAAGTTAAATCCTAAAAATATATTTCATTCAGTTGCTGAGTTAAGAGATTATATTTTTAAAATGTAGGGAACGGTCTCCCGACCGTTCCACTATTTTTTTTATTTTGTTAAAATTTAAATGGATAAATAAAAGAAACTCTTGGTTCAATTCGTTTCTGTGGTTCAAACGCAATGATTCTATCATCATTACCACGTACTGGAGTGTACGTCCAGCTATATACAATTGAAACCAAAATATATTCTACAGGTTTGTATCCAACTTCTGTAAAGAGATATGATCTATCATCAAGTTTAAATAAATCTTTTTCACTTTGAATATTTATTTTATCATAACCAGCACGCAAAACAAATGGAGCACTCTCTGGTTCGATAGCTGTCCTTAGGTTTAGTATTCCGCTCTTAGATTCTTTATCAAGTCTTTGATAACTACCATAAATATCAAATAAATTTAAAACTCTAACTAACAAATCACCATAAAATCCATTCATATTTTCGGTAATACTATTAAGTGCTAAGGCTTTACTAACAAATGTCCCTTTGGAAGAATCAACTTTAAATCTTTCAATCTCGTGAAGTGAATTAAAATATGCCGGAATGTACTTACCACTATTAAATCTACGTTCTAACTTTGCTGAAATGTTTAATAAAGTACTTAAATTAAAATCAAACATAACACCAGTCGCTACACCACTTCCAAAATTAATTATCTTAGAATAATCTGCATACAAAGTAATATCTGTAACACTTGAGTTTAATAAAGGTAACCCAATATCAAAGCCAACAATACTTATTGCTCCAGTATCAGATGTTACTTTAAATTCTTCATCAGCATGAATATAATTTCCTGCAATAACACCGGCATCTTCATTTAGATCTGTAACATATGAAGCGCCTACTTCAAGATTGCTAATAATAGGAATATCAGAGGCGGAAGTAAGCTGCAATGGTCTTACATAACCACGAACTCCAAATACACCTGCTGGAGAAAACGAACCCATAATCGATTCAATTCCAAATTTTCCTAAATCCATATCAACAACTAAACCAATTCTTCTGTTATCGTAAGTTGGGCTATTGTTAAAATGCTGCATTATACTTCCGTGACCAAGAGTGTAATAATCCAACGCACCTACTTTTATAAATACCGGATCATTTTTTAATCCATATCTTATATATCTGATGATACTCAAATAATCAGAAGCTTCGTTAAAATTTTCTGTTCTAAGTTTACCTTCAGGATCAAAATCAAGATTCAAATCCAATCCAATACCAACTTGTGAAAAAGAAATTTCTGGTCTAAAACTTACGCGATAATGAGGTTTACCATCGATCCAATTTATACCCATACCACCATTAAAATTACCTTCATCTGGTCGTGGATATTTATCCCATTGAGCAAAAGATGGTAGGCTAAATACAACTATTAAAAAGAGAGCAGAAAGAGTTTTCATTTATTCTCCAATTATTCTGTTAAAGAAAATTCTATTTTAAAATTACAAGTTTTTGTGTAACTGATTCTATTTTATCAGCATCTTTAATTATCATTTTGTAAAGATAAGTACCATTTGCAATAACATCTCCATCTTCATCTCTTCCATCCCATAAAATTTTATTTAAATCATAATTTAGTTCAGATGATTTTTTTGTTATCTCTTTAATCAATCTACCTGCAATTGTATAAATTCTTATTTTTACTTCATCGGGAATTTGGCTGAGTCTGAAAGTAAAATAAGTTTCATTTGCAAACGGATTTGGATAATTGTAAACCTGGTGCAGTTTTGTTTCGGATGATACCACAAAATAAATATCGCTTGAATCTGTGTTTCCGCTATTATCATCAGCAATAACAGTTAATAAATAATCTCCATCCTCTAAAGTTGGATTATATGATATTGTTTGATTTTGAATAAACAATGAATCATTCAGCTCCTGTCTATCAACTTCAGAAACATTTAGATAAACTTTAACCTGGTTCGGATCAGTAATCGGGAATGCTGAATTATCACTAACTGAAATTTTTATGTTTGGGTGATTAGAAACAAAATCACCATTTACAACTTCAGTTTCATCAAAAGTAATCTTTAGCGTTGGCGGAATAATATCACTTTTAACATAAAACGATTTTGTAAAGAAATTATTGTCTTCATAGTATTCATCAATTTTATTTTCGGGATCGATGTTGATAATAATACTAGCTGGATTGTTTACTTCAACATTTTGGTAATTCAAATCAAATAAAACTTTGCTGTTTGCTGTAACATCAAACAATACAGTATCCAGCAGATTTACAAAAGTATTTAAAGGAGCAATTACATTTGCAGTAACTTTAACTGTATCAGCATTTGATTCACCAACATTATAAATCCAGAACTTAATATTTAGATCTTCACCAACTATCAATGTATCTTTGTCTATAGAAACCACCTGATAATTTAGACCAAGTTCGGGTAATCCAACATAGTCAACACCAAGTGAAGAAAGTTCTGGGGAAATTCCTTCCGGAGTTGCATTGAATTCAGATTTGATTTTTAATTTTGTATAGATATCTGGATTGATAAAACCAAGGTTTGCGTTGTTGTTTATAAAATTTAAAACTCCAAGTGAATCAATTGTTTCATCAGATTTTACTCCATATGCAAAATGCTGAATAGAACTACCGCTTGGAATATTTTGCGAAACAGTTGCACTCTGCCAATTTGTTGATGGCCCAATTACTATGGTTTCCATAGTGCCATTAGTTCTTGGAATAGTGAATGTGGAATCTATGTAAATTAATCCATCATATCTTCCGCGTAGTTCTTCCATTACTGATCCAGGGACAGCACCCTTTCTACCAATTAAAGCCCAGGAAGCTCTATATGAAATTTGATCTATTTTTATGCTGCCTAATGTCTTAATTGCATCTTTTAGAGCAACGGTTATGTTATTTGCGGCATCACTAGATACACCCATAGCTACAATTTTGCCTTGAGGTATTGAATCTATCAACTCAACTAACTGAGTCATATTAAGTGGTTGATTAAAAAGCTGGAACCAGGCTGATGTATCAACTTCAAATGTGATGTCATCAAAGACTACAATTCCCATTCCAGCAAAAAAGGTATTCGCTAATAGATTCACCCCATTTTTTGCAATCACACATGTTGCACCAGCTTCAAAGCCAGCTGATGTTACAGAAATATTATCCAATTTGGGGCTTATTAATATTTTATCATTTTGAAATTGCAATGCGTTATTTGATTGCTCATTAAAAGATGTTGAATCAATTAAAATAAAATCACGATTTCCACTAGTATAAAATGATTTAACCTCTGAAAATTCTGAATTACTTTCATCAAGTTTATATCTAAACCAATATCTTTTATTTGGTGTTAAGGAGCCTAAGCTTAATTCAGTTTTAAAAGAATCTGCGGGAATTGAGGATTCCTGGAAGTTTAGAAAATTTTCAGTTTCAGATAGCTGGTATTTAATATTAAAATTTTGATTCTCCATCAACGATGGATTAAGAATTTTAATAGTGCCAAGATTTGAGTTTTCAATTCTATGTTTTACTAAATCTCTTAGTTCTGTTGAATACACATAAAAATTATATGTTAAAATATTATCATCTTCATAAATTTCAGTTACTTCATTATTCAAATCTAAATTGATTGATAATGAATTTTCACCGGCAAGATTTTCAACTTCTGCCCAGATGCTAATTGTATCTTTATAAGCCGGCAGATATCTTCTGCCGGAAAAAGTTTTAATTATATTTCCACCGGCAGAATGTTGAATCTGATAGTTAAACTGTGAAGAATCTTTCAATCCATAATTATTAATTATAATTTTTATCTCTGTTGAGTCCTTGGAATCATTAATTATTTCATTAACCAGAATTATATCTTCAGAAGTAATCTTTAAGTTTGGTTGACCAGGAATTTTTATCCTAACTACCGGATCACCAATTAAAGTGTTTGTAAATGAAAACAGTCTGAAAACAGAAGAAGTACCAATATTTTGAAACATCCTGATTTTGGAGGCAAGATGGGCGTTACCAACTTCTTTTGTGCTGCTATTAAACATATCTTCATAAAAATATACAGGCATTGTTAATGATGTTGTAGTAAATCCTAGTGATGAATTTCCGATATATCCCAAAGCCTGTCCATCATTATTCAATAAAAATCTTTCACCAAACGAAATTATATCAGGTTCTGCAAATTTGTTTGTGGAGCATCCAAAGTCCGTTATTAAAGGATTTCTATCAACATTATTTTTTAGTTGTGTTGTTTCACTAATACTATTGTCCCACGTAGCAGTACCGCTATGTCCTAAGTAAGATATAAAAACACCACCGGCATCAATCGCATCAGAAATTTCATCAGGAGTATATGGACCAAAATCTGATAATGGATTTGATGTTTTATAAAAATGCGTGTATGAACCGGAAAGCGGTTCAGGTCTTACAAAATTATTAATCACCTGATCATTTACTGCTTTAAGCTGATCAATTTCACCCTGCTGATCTGCACGCCCGCCTGAAAAGAATAAATATTTTTTATTCCATTCATCAAATCTCTGATCAAAATTATTTTGAACTTTTGAGAGATAGTAACTTAACTCCTCATTTGTATTTATAGGAATTCTGCCAACTTTCAATTGCGGAATTGGTAAACTATCGGGTTCCCAAATAGCTAACCAGTTGTCACTTATTGGATTTCCAAATCCAGGAACATAATTACCCCCGCCTTTAACTCCATCTGCTTTAAATCGAAAAAGTTTATAATCATAATTTGCATCACCGATCAATGTTAGATATTGCGGTTTGGGCGCAATTCTATTTTGATAAGTGACTGCACTATACAATTGAACAGATTCAGGTGTTGGATAACCAAATCCAAATTCATCAAAAATATCTTCAACAGAAACTAGATCTTTTGATATACCATACATTGTTGAAATTGTATTAACATAAATATCTGCATTTTGTAAAAACTTTGGATGAGTTATCGCCAGGTAATCTGCCTGTGAGGATACTGATCTGAGATTTACAAATTGTTTATTATAATAAAATACAGGCTTACCAATTTTTGATGGTGCAACAACTATATATTCATCCCCGGCTCTTACCGTATCTGTAAATAAAACCTGATTTGCACTAA
>Ga0138256_10000224_pt1 | contig 67307 bp, 153 predicted proteins | sample KNB2016incub_MG_FD_105486 | JGI IMG/M metagenome (GOLD analysis project Ga0138256, IMG submission 105486) | Active sludge microbial communities from wastewater in Klosterneuburg, Austria - KNB2014incub_MG | ecosystem: Engineered > WWTP > Activated sludge > Unclassified | place: Austria...
AAATCCCATATAATATTAACATTACTTGTATAAATTCTACTACTAACATTTCCAATTACATAATTTGGTTCATTTTTATCAGCTAGTTTTTCAGTTCTATTCCTCATACATTATTTTAATTAATTTTATATAAACAAACTTTAAATCCCATATAGGGTCTATGTTTGACTCAGAAATGTAGTAATTAGTTACAGTATAGTTTGGTACATGAAAATTTAAAGGACCTCTATATATATTTTTATGTTTCATCTTTATATTTAAATTTAAGTATATTACAATATGTCATTTTCAAATCCCATAAAGGGTAATATGAAGAAAGATATATACTATATATATTTTGTGTATAATTTGGAATATCCATACTAATATTATTATTATATTTAGTAACAGGTAACATTGTTCTATTCTCCATATAAGTTGAGAATTAAATAATAATACACTCGGTTAAGAGTAGGATATCCAAAAACACTATTATATATCTGCCAAGTATTTTCACGATAAATATTATTATAATATCCAGTGGCCCAATGATTAAATTTAGCAACTCTATTTTTCATATTTTGTTTTTATATAATTACAATAATTTTCCTTAATTGTATAATATTCAGGTCTTGAATATGAACCATAGAATACAATATAACCATTAAAAAAATAATAATCCCAATGTCCACCTACCATGTTAGTATTATTTATCATATAAAGATTTAATTTGAGCAATATAATAAAATTTTAAATTATTATGTGTATGATTTTTATTATGCTTTTGAAAGTTATAATATATATTACATATTCCCCTATATTTATTAGAATTCCATGCTCCAGTATAAAGATAAGTTTTATTTTTTATAACAATATTTTAAAAATTCTAAATAAATATAATTAATATCCATTTTTTTTGTTATGTTAAATGGGAATTCATCATATTTATTACTGAATTTATCAATTGAAACATATAGTTCTTGACCAATTCCATTCTTAATTCTCATATAGTAATTTTTCTAAGATAATAGTGTATACACGTTTTAATTTCCAAATTGGTTCTGATTCTGTATCAACAATATCATTACCCAAATGAATATAATTTTCAATAGTATATTTGGAATACTTATTATAGGTAGTTTTATTCTTCATATTTATATTTAATTATATCATAATACACCATTCTTAATCCTAATATAGGAAGAAATTCAGAATTATATATATTATTGCGAGTATCTGCGTAATTTACAGTATTATTTTTATAAATAAAATTTGATGTTTTATTTTTCATATATGTATGTTAATATTTCTTTATAAGTAAATTTCAAATCCCATATTGGATTAAATCTTCCACTACAAATCAAAGTTACATGATTAACATAGTTTGGGATATTAGATATGTAGGTACTTATATATTCAGTTTTATTTCTCATAATATAATTTATTATAATTGTTTTTGATATAACTAATATAAATTCTTCTAAAAGAATGATGTTTCAAGCTTGAATGTCCATATAGTAAATCATTACCATAAAGAGTATATGTAATATTATAACTACTGATATCAGTTCTATTTCTCATTTCTATAATAAAAATTTAATGATTTAATAAGGAGTTTTTCTAATCCACATGACTCATTACTATTAATATAATAAATTGCATGACTATATCTTACATATGATTTATTTTTAGAAAACATAAAACCAATTGTATCTCCAGTTCTATTGATCATACAGCGCAAGTATTATAATTTTATAATAATATTTAATATCAACCATTTCCCATAGCCAATTTTTTTTCATATAATTGTATTTTTTTAAGATAGCAATCTTTTAAAGTATGATTAATAGATTTCGAAGCATATACATAAAAAAGAAGAGTTGTTTCTAAATGATAAGTAGTATGATAAGATGGGTTACTAGATAATATTTTATACATAGTTCTATTCTTCATATATTTCTAAAATTAAGCGTATATAAGTAAATCTTAGATCCCAAATAGGAGAACTATATGTTTCATAAATATCTCCATCAAAATTAAAATAATTTAAAGTTCCTTTTTTGGAGGCACTTACTTTCTCCGTTCTATTTTTCATTGTAAAGAATATAAGTATTGTGATCTTAAATTAAAATGATTATTAGATTCTAATCTAAGTGTCAGTGTTATTATAGTATAATATTTTATATAACTAATATACGATATCTCATAATCAAAAGTATTAGTATTAGTTTTATAAGTTCTATTCATCATATTTATTAATTAAGTATATTTTATATTCTCTATATAAATCATTATATTCATTGACTAGAACAGAAGTATATATTATTTTAATATAATCTTCATTAATTACATACCAAAAATTAGTATATAAATTATAAGAATATTTTTTTATTCTATTTTTCATAAATATTCATAATACACATATTATAAAGTTCAGCAATATTTTTTTTAAACCATAGACTATCTTCTGAATATTCATTTAGAGTTCCATAATATAATAATAATGCCGTATCCTTAGTAAAAAAATAATATGGAAAAATAGTAGTATATCTTGTTTCAGTGCAATTTTTCATATTTCATTTTTATATACTTATAATAATTTTCTTTAATTGTCTCATCTTCATCTCTTATATACGCCTTATAATATATATAATTATAACTAATAAAGTAAGAATTAAAAATTCCACCTGATACTTTAGTTTGATTTAGCATAACAATATCTTATTAATTTTAAATATATATAGTGTATATTCATTTCTTTTATCATTATGAATGGGAATTTATCTAGATGGCTATTAAATTTATTAACCCCAATAAAGGTGGCATTATTTGTAATGTAAATTCTCATATAAAATTTTTAATAAATATTTGTAATTAGATTTTAGATCCCGAACTAAAATTAATGATCCATTGGTAATAATAAAATACCTTTTATGATATGTACTAATAATATAATTTTCAATTTTTTTTACTGAAAAAGATGTAATGTACAGTTCTATTTTTCATATAATCTTTTAATTATTCTAATATATTCTTTTTTTAAATATCCAAGCTTTATACCATAGAATATAGATCTTGACATTATATAATAAGGTGTAATTCTTATCTTTGCTATATGTAGAAATATAGGAGGTATATCTCTTCTATACATATTTCCCTTTTATATACATATAATAGTTTGTTTTCATTGCTCCATCATGATTCTTATAAAAGTAGAAGCATAATATATAATATATAACATGATCCTCAATGTAATAAAAATGAATATGTTTACCTAATCCTTTAGTTCTATTTATCATAATAACACTGTAAATTTTCGATATAAACTAATCTTAAATCAGTTTGTAAATCACGTTTGGAACCATAATACAAACGCTTAGTTGGTATATTTATCCAATAGATACTATGTATATCATTTTTATTAAGATATACCCATGTATAATTTTTCATTTAATATCTTTTTATAAATATGTTTTAAATTCCATATTGGCATTAAGTGAGTACACAAAATCTCTTTTTTATTAAAATAGTAATAATTAGCAATTTTATATTCCAAATTCTTGTACATTAGCCGAGAAATTTTATTTTGTGTTCTGTTTATCATATAATATTTTTATTAATTCTAAATATATATATAGCGTATATCCATTTTTAAGGGGAAATTAACATGATAGTATATGTTAGTAATTTTTCTATTCATAATTAGATATTATAAACTGAATATAAACCTGTTTTAAGTTATCATTATGGTCTTTAAAATTTGAGTTATCACCAAAATAATAAAATGCATAATTATAATAATAACTTGGAGCTATAATAAATGTTTTATTTCTCATAGAAAAGTTTTATTATATGACAATATTGATTTTTTAAAATGGTATTACCAGTATATATATGAAAATATAAATCATTTACTGATGTAGCCCAAGAATTTTCATATTCTTTAACAGTTAATAAATATCCTCTTCTATTTTTCATAAAGTTTTCTAAGATATATAACATAAATGTCAATAATATATTTTTGAAAGGCTCCATCGCCGTTCCCATAATCATTAATAGACCCATAATATATATAATATAGATGATTAATAAAATAATATGGAAATCTAATACCATAGTTATATGTTTTGTTTTTCATATTCAATTTTTATATATTTAATGTATATATTTTTTAAATTAGATATATTACTAGCTGGATACATATAATTATAAATATTACAAAAATATAATATATAAGAGTATTTATCAACAATAGTATAGTCATTTTTAGTAAGATTTTTCATAATTTTATAAAAAGTATTTCAAATATACTTGTTTTAAATTACATCCTACATAAGGGGTACCAAGTATTTCAGAACTCCTATTTATTATAGTAGGAATATATAAGTAATAATAACCTTGATATATATATTTCACATCATTTACTCTATTTTTCATATTTTTAATATTTAATAAAATGTGTATTTATTTTTTTATACCCTTATAGATAACATGTAAATTAAATATACTTTCTTAAGGTCCCAAACATTACCTACATGGTCAATCTTACATGTATTAACACCATATGGCCTCATGAGAAGATAATAATCTAATTTATTAGATGTAACTTTAGTTGTTTTGTTTGTCATAATATACTAATTATATATCTCTTATAAACTAAATTTAAGACCCCGGCACTATCTATTATTTTGAATCCATATTCAAGTTTATATTTTTTAATATATCTAAGTATTAGATATAAATTACCAGTATTTAAACTGCTTTTTGTATTGTTTTTCATAACGTATTAAAGATTTGTCATATGAATATCTTATATGTCTAATATATATATATTTCAAATTTATACTTTTACGAATACCAAGTGTAAAAGTATTAAATTGTATTATATCTTTATTTTTTTGCATAATATTTCTTTAATAATTCATAATACATTGCTCTAAATATTCTTGGATGATCACAAGAAAAATTTGAATATTTTCCAAAATATATAAAATTTCTATTAGTATAATAACTGTATAAATAATGAGCAATGTTAGTTTTATTCTTCATATAAACCTTTTAAAATATTATAATATATAAATTTTAAACCTACAGTAAGAGTTCTACTTCTAGCAGCATACGTCCGTAATAAGTAGGTTATACAATCATAATTACTTCTGTTTTTCATATAATCTTTTTATATATTTTTTATATATTATAGATAATTTTTTAGAAGATCTGAAATTATCATATAGTAGATATGTTGTACCATAATATATATTCTTTTTCATATCCATACTAGTAAAATACATAGATACTGTACCATTAGATTTTAAATAAGTACTATTCCTCATTTGATAAAAATATTAAATATATATATTTTAAATTCAATATTGGATTAAGAGTTGATGTATATATACTATAATAATCTTTATAATACTCATAATTAATTTCAGGAATTATATCATCTGTTTTTGTTGTTCTATTTTTCATAATTTAATATTCTAATATAGCATTCTTTTAAAGTGAAGGTTGGATATTTATGTCTATCAAATTCTGACCCATAATAAAGTTCTCTTAATGCATACCAATAAGTATAAGTCTTAGTTATCGCAGATAGTAAATATGTTTTATTTTTCATAATTTAACATGTTAATATATATTGTTGATAATTTTTTAGAAAATTCTGTGCTTTCTACTGTTCCACGTGTTGGTCCATAATATATAATACTTCCAATATCACTGCTGAAATAAAGAGGTGCGGTATTTGGTGTTTTTACATTTGTATTATTCTTCATATTTTGTTAATAATTCTAAATAAGTAACATATAGTGTTCGGATAGGAGTCATTATTGTTGACCAGATTGTTGAATTTGGTCTATTATTGTACGTAAAATAATTAGGAATTTTATTAAAATCTATATCTGAATGGTGCAGGGCCACTACTTTATAAGTGCAATTTCTCATATTAATTTACTTATATAATTTAAATAACTATTTTTTAAACTTTCTCCTTTATTACATATAAGCATATTTTTAATCCAACTGTATTCATTTTTTGGGAAGTGATGAAGTGAATGATATGTTCTATTTTTCATATATTAATTTTAAATATCTAAAATAAACTTTTCTGATGTTTAACGTATAATCTTCAATAATTGGAAATCTATGTTGTCCAGCTTTGGATTCATATAAAGTAAATAAATAAAAACTATTGTTAGTCCAAGTAATTCTAGATTTCCTCATTTATATACTGATTATTATTTAAATATACTAAATATGCAGATTTAATATCCCATACAGGATGCGCAATTGTATTTTGAATAGTATATCTATCCACATCATTCCAAACCATGTAATTTATTGATATACCTGGATATAAAGTTTTATCTGTCTTGTTTTTCATAAGTACTTTTTAAATATTTAACATAAGAATGTCTTAATTTTTTACCATCTATAGAATATGCTGTAAATAATAATTAAGTATAATGATTTATATTTATTTTTAAAATTTAATTATATAAATATAAAATGTAACAACTACGTAATGAGGCAGTTTTAGAATCAAAACTATAATTAAAAACTTTTGTCATATGATATTCTTTATCAATATATGTTAAATGAGACATATTATGACTACTGAATAATGGATAAATGTAAGTACTAATTGAATTTCTCATAGTGATATTTTTATTAAAAAAAAGGGGAGCTAGATACTCTCCTCACCTTACAGTTTAAATAATAATTGTTTAAATCCATTCAGATGAAGATCTTAAATCTTCCATCCAAATATCTAGTTCTTTTTCAGTATTAAAATATTCATATATATAATTCTGCCCAACATCAATTCTTACATGAGGTTTAAAATATACTATATTATCAACAATAATATTAAATTCAGGGTCTGGATCTTTCAAATAAGGTGATGCAACTATGGGTAAAACATAAATACCAGCTTCTCTTATTGTTATTCCAAATATTTTAAGTTCTTTTTTATATCCATAATTAACATTAACTTTATTTATGAATTTGTCTACTCTAATAATTTTATCTTTTTTTATCATAATATTAATATTAATACATAATCATCAGTCATACCTGTATTAAATTCTTTTTCAAATTCTTCATAATCTAACTCAGTATAATGACCATTTAATTCATGTTTATTTAATGTAAACCAGTTTAATAATTTATCTCTGTCATCTTCTGGTATTTTATCAAAATCATCATATATGGTATCACTAAAACAAATAATTTTACCTTTCATTTATAATTTTTTGTAAATATTCAATAAATTGTTTTTTTTGTCCAAATTCTTCATGGTGTTCTCTACATAATGCAATTAGATTATTAATATCATCTTTTAATTCAGGATATTTACCCTTTCCTAAAATATGATGTATATCTACTGCTTTTTTATTACATCCAGGGATCTCACATAGTATTTCATGTGAATCCCTGTTGTAATTTTTTAATGCGAAATCTAAATACTTCTTAGTATAACTTTTCAAGAATGCTTGGATTATTTTCTATAATATTCATTAATTTCTCAATGTTCTCAATCATTTCTGGATTATCAGATATGATTAAAGATACTTCTCCCTTCTTATATAGTTCAGATAATTCTCCCATTTCTTCTTTATTCAGTTCTTGGGTGTCTAAAGTTAATCTAATACTTTTATCTCTTAATGGTTTAAAAGTATAGAAATTTACATTTTTAAAGATCATGTTTATATCTTAATAATTTATTTAATTGTATTACTATTTTTTTTTCATCAATTGGACCATTATAATTGATTTCTCCTATAATTACTTCATGTTTGTATGGTTTCATGGTTATTAAGTAATCACCTTTTCTAAGCCTGTGATACCATATTCCAACATTTTTATTAAAACATATTAAATATTCACCATCAAGTATATTAAGGGTATCAGTTTTTACATATATTCTATACCTCATTTAATTCTAATTCTAATGCAGCAATAGCATCCCAGGCAGTATGAGCAATATGTAAGAATCCAGACTCATCTACTTCTCCATTCTCTTCTAAAAGATGTCTACCAAGTGCTTGTTCATATCTGAACTTACCATTCTCAACTTTCTTCCAGTTATCCCATTTCTCATTATCTTCTTCTTCTCCATATTTATTGTGACCATATTCTGATAACTTTGATAAATATGCTATTGCTTTGGGAAATTGTCTAAGAAATTGAGTTACTGGAGGTTTTCCACTATCAAACTTTTTTCCTTTCATTTAAATCTTTTAAAAATTCATTAATTGTATATTTTTTAGTAGGAGGTGAATTAATTCCACTAGCATGGTACTTTTCTGAAATTTTTGATACAATTAAGTTACTATTCATATATGGAAATACATTATAACCCATATATTTAATTAATTTTCTAACAGCTAATGATTGGTTTTTGGTTAATCCTAATACTTTCATATTATTCTGCCCTTTTCCTTTCATATAATTCTTTTATAAATTCATTAAATGAGTAATGATCATAATGTATATCAGTTCCAACTACATCCCAATCTGGATGAATACAAATAGTAAGATTAGAATTTTTAAATGGGAAAACTCTAAAATCTAAGTATTCTAAAAATCTTCTTATTATAATAAATTGATTTTTAGTTAATTTTACAGACTTATAGTTCATAACATGAAATCTTCTTTTTTACCTGAAAATCTTTCATAAAATTCATTTTCTTTATTTATTCTTATTGATAATTCCTTTTCTAATTCTGTCTTTATCCTTGGATTTTTTGTAGATATACTGTATCCTAAGTTTTTAGTAGAAATATACATTGCCAATTTATTTGGGGTAATTGGTACACTAGCTTGTTTCAACTTGATCTCCTCTTTATAGTTAGGAGATAATTTAGAATAAATACTGTTTTCAACAATTAATATATCAGCTAAAAATCTATCTGGAATACTTAATCCAACAATGATTTTATTATCAATAATTTCAATGGATTTAAAATATTTACAATCAACTAATAAATCACATATTGAATAATAAGGAGAAGTAGTTAGGTGTTTATTACTACAAAAATAATCTCTATTAAATTTTAGATAAAGATTACCATCAAATCTGTTATTTCTATATAGATATGTATTTTCTAAACCATATTCAATAGCTAACTGAACAAATGGTATTATTAATCCCCCTTTAATTGATGAAACTACATTTATAGTTATATCCCAAAACAAAGGTAATACAAAGACTGTAGATACATTATATTTATTCCAAATCTCTCTTAACATTACTTGTATATACTTTAAAAATTTCAATAAAATCTTCATACTTCATAGTTACAAGATGATGCTCAGGTTTATAACCATCTATTTTATGAAATAATAATTGTAGTCCTTTAAATTCTGAAGAGTGTTCTGGTAAATTTTCTTTTAAATTCTTCATTTGATATTCAAATTCTTCATCAGCTCTTGGTCTAGAGTTTTTATATCCAGACTTACATTGAGTAAGAATATGTCTACCATTTTTCATAACTGCTCCCCAGTGATCTACTCCACAATTATCATACAGTTTGGAAGCTAACCTGGATGTCTTGGTCTTGGGCATCCCCATCCCCTTCAACATCAGTGTAATCTCCCTCTCGTAACTGCTCCCCTTGGTCTTGTTCCTCTTCCCTATTGATGCTTTGTCTTTCTTCATATTTTATTAATTCATGTTCTGGTAATTCAATACTAACTTTAAGATCAAAATGGTTTGAGTTTATTACAGTAGAGATAATCCCATCCATATATTTTCTCATCAATTCTTCAGATATTAATACTTCTTTATTATTATTTATAAAACTATTTACTAAAGTTAAATCAGTATTATAATTAAATTTTGATATCCAGAAAGCATCATTATGTCTTTCTATAAATGTTCTAAAAGATATAGAGTTAAGTAAATTTGAAGCTTTAAATTTTCTATAATACTTCTTCCATAAATTTGCAATAAAAAATTCAGAACCAGATGAAGTAACTAACATTTGTGCACCCATATTAAAATGAGTGTCATCATTAGATGATAAAAAACTCTCTATGTTTATATAAGCTTTATAATCTAATATTTTAGTTTCATTACATAATTGGTATAAATCAGTAGCATCAATCATAGGTATATTATGTGTTATATATTCTTCAGATTTTGATGTAAAACAATCTTGTACTATACAATTATCGCTAAATTTAGTGATACTATGTTCTGAAACCCAATAATCTACATCTTTAATAGTAACTTTCTTTCTTTTTTCTAAATTATATGTTTCTAATTTATCTACATAAATATTAGCTTTATCTATATTTCTAACAATAGATAAATTCTTTTTTCTAGCATATTCTCTGAATGTAGCCCTATTAAAGGCTACATTCTTAGAGAAATATACTCTGTAATTATTTGGTATATCAAATACTTGTTTAGGTGTATGTTCTATTGCTTCAAATTCATCTTCACCTCTTGATGCATATACCCAATCATTCTGATAAGTATAATGAGTTAATCTTCTCATGATAAAAGTGCTTTTCTGAAAAATTCTCTTTGAAAGAGTTTTGAATATTTCTTCTCATCTGAAGCAAATAAGTCTCTTAAGACCTTAAGACTTAAATCTTCCCCGAAAACTTTCTTATTAATAATCAATTCTAGTCTATCTGCCATAAAATCTGTAAAAGAACTGTCTACTGTTTGAGCAATAATATAATTTATTGTTCTCATAGATAATACAGCACTTTGAGCAGCTTTATATGGATTTGTTTTACTTCCTAGCTCACCAATACATTGTTTCAATTCTTCTAGTAAAACCTTTTCATCTTTCTTTGAATTAAAAATTTCAGAAGGGTCTATGATATTCCAATCTGGAGATTGTAAGAACATAGTAAACATATTTACATAATCAAGTCTCAAAATGGATTTACCATTCTGCTGTATTTGATACAGACTCTCTTTAGATGTAAAATTACCTTTTAAATTTAATAAAGAATTGAAGAACATTGACCATTGTCTTGGCATTGAATTCATCCCCTTGTTTTTATCTGCATTATCTATATTAGCAAATATTTCATTGCTATTTTCAATAATAAAATTGATAAATTCACCAGGAACTTGTTCTTTTTCAGCTTGTTCTGCCCAATCTCTGGTGTCATATTTAACACCAAAAGTCATAAATCGCAAATTGTTATCTTAGAAGTTTTTTATCTTCTAATTCTCATAGTTACCTATGAGTTCAGCATATATCTTTTATAACCACTAAATATTAGTATATATAGGTTATAAGTTAGCACTCGTGGATATTTCATCTTCAACACTACTTGGTAAGACTACTTTATCTATGCGTTGAACTTTGATCTTATTTCTAAGATCCTTAGCTGCGGATTTTCCCTATTGATTATCTTTTTACTCTTAGAATAGTTAATTCTAACCTGAATATCATTGCTAATACTCATTAGTAATAATCACTTTACAGGAAGTTCCCGCAATTCACTAACTTTTACTCCAGCCAACTTAATAAAATTTACATTTATTAAAATGTATAATTTTTTTATACGGAACTGGATTGTGCTGAGTCTCTAGTTAAAACTTGGAAGTCATCGCCTTCTGGATTATTAGTCATAACAATGTTACAACCTGGAGGAAGTTTCCATCCATAGTATTCACCTCTATTAATACATTTTTGTTATCTCAAAGTCGTTTAAACTTTGATTCTTACAGTTTCCTGTAAGTTCAGATCATATCTTCTATAAGCTTTAAGTATTGATATACATAACTTATAGTTCTGCGCTCTTGCCCAAATTATTATCTTCAACATCACTTGTTAAGATTCATTGGATGATCGTTGAACCTTCTTTATATTTCTATAAAGCTTGGCTGCTGATTGGCATAGTGTTTAACCTTAGCTTTCCAGACAGTTCACAGAATTAGGAACCTATTTTAGAGGCTGTTAAGCTCCATTAACGCATTCATAAATCTCTGATGCATGTTGTTATCTCAAGAGCTCTTTATCTCTTGATTCTATATATTACTATATAGTTCAGACTATCTCATAATATTACGTTTAATTCTTGGTAGAATATAATAATATTTCTCGCACTCTTGGAGTTTAAGTTCTTCAGCACCACCTGTTAAGAATTATTACTCTAGTCGTTGATCCTTCAGTGTATTTCTACAAAGCTTGGATTAGGGTTGTCCCATAAGGATGTTCCCAGATTCACGAGATTACGTTCCCATCAATATTAATAAAATCTAAATTAATATATTTTTAAAAGTGACTGTAATTTCATATTCTATTATTCTTTATACAAAAGATAGTAAAATATTTACTTAAAAATATTAATTAAGATTTATTAACAAAAGTTTAACTAAAAAGAACGGAAACTATCATCTAACAGAAGAATACTTGTTTCATAGTTTTTCAGATTACTAACCCATTTAGGTTCAGCATAACCAGTTCTGGTTTGTCCTGTTGGATGATAATTATCTTTGATATAAATATCAAATGACTTATCATTTGCCCAAAATATTTCTTCTCCTTTTTTTAACTCAAATTCTTTTATTGGAAAACCAGTAATCTCACCAAGATCATCAATAGTTCCCATATTTACTTTTTCAAATCCAATATTATTCTCCTTACAAAACTGGATTACAGAAGATGTTTTTGCAATTCCAGGGACTCCTTCTAAGTTTATTGCATTCTTCAATAATCCTCTCTTCTCTAATATTTTATTTGCTTCAATGAATTGAGCTAATTTACTTTTTACACCTGATGGTGTTAGATATACTACTTCTTGTGTCATTTAACTCCTATTTGGTTTAATAATTCAAATCCCATTTTTGAAATAACTTCATCTTCTGAAGTTACTCTTTCAATAATTTCTTCTCCATCAATGTTTGCATCAACTAACTGTTTAGTAACATTTAAAGTGTCATCTTCTGACATTAACTTTGCAATTAAATTCTCAACTGGTTCATTGGGTTTATTTAATTCTTCAGCTAAACTAATTGGATCACATTGATCTCTTCTACCTAATTGGTTATTGAATAACACTAATCTTGTAGTAAGTGCTATACCATTCTCTTCTTCGATTACATGGGCAATAAATTTGTCCCTTTCTAATTCTTTACCAAACAAAAAATGTTTATTAATCATATTTAATTCATTTTAATAATAATTCCAGGAAAACCCTGCTTTTTCATTTCAACAGGATCTGCTCCTGTTTTAGTTACAACAATAATAGTTGGAACTTTTGGATTAATTCCAGGTGGTGACATATAACCATCTGTTAAGTAAATAAAAGTAGAATATTTCATCTTGTTTTTATTTACATGTTCGAGTAATGGAGACATCGAAGTTCCGCCACCACCACTTAATCCTAATCTCTTTTTTGGATATTTACCTTTATAATCATACACATCTTTTTCTTCATCTAAATGACAATCACATTCTCCTATTACTATTTGATTGTCTGTCTTATAAAAATGATGTATTTCTGTAAAGCATTCTTTAATATCATCTTCTCCCATTGATCCAGAAGTATCTAGACCAGCAAATATTTTTAATCTTTGTTCAAACTTCATAGTAGGATTATCCTCAATCCTTCTATTTGGTTTTACTCTTGTAGATTTAATATTATAATCTATTGATTTTGCAATCAATCTTCTAAAATAATATTTCCATGAAATTACTGGAGGTCTTTGTCTTATTAGATCTTGAATTAAATCTCTTAAATGTTGTGGAAGATTACCCCAAGAATTACTTTTTTCATTCTCTTCAGCAATCTTTTTCATATAACCTTTTATTTGATTTTCAACAAGTTCTTTTTGTTCTGGTCCCATTTCTTCAAAATCCTTCCAATCATGCATGAAAACATGTTTTACACCTTCATCACATTGAGATGAATATTGTCTTATTTGCTTACCAAGATTATCATTTTTCTTAGATTTTTTTACTAATTCCTCATAATAATATTTAGTTCCTCTATGAGCTTCTTTTACAGGATCAAATCCAAAATCTTCAAAAAATACACCTCTAAATGGTAATTTCATTTCTTTAGCTAATATCTTCTCTTTGTTATCTTCTACAAATTTCAAAAATTCTTTTTGTGTCATATCCTGACCTGGTAAACCAGTAATCAATTGATTTATTTCTAAATCTTTAGCTAAATTTAATAACTTATGATCTGAATAAAATCCTCCATCAGTTAAATGACCAAACATTACATGTAATACGTTATACTTTATGTTTCCATAAAGACTAGACTATACCTTAATCTTCAGCTTATCTGTTAAGATCCCATATTGTAGTCGTTGAAGATCCCTCTATTTTTAAACCCATCTTTAAACTTATTCTTTTTTCTTTCTAAAAAAATAGATGCATCATTATATAAATATTTATATAATGTCATACTATCATTTGTTGAAAATTGTAAAATAGATATAGAATCTCTATTAGTAACAGAAGATCCTTTTACTATTTTATTTTTTAATAATATTTTTACTAAACTGTTTATAAAACTTTTTGTTCCAGCAAATGACGTTTGCATTCTATACAAGTTTTTTCTATTTTTCTTGTAAATACATATAGAACCATCTCCATCAAAATATCCTCTTATAAAATGATGTATTAGATCTTTATGGATAAATTTTGGAAATGTTAAAATTAATGATTTATTTGGTACACAACCTTTATTAATTAAATCATTTTTCAGTTTTGCGGAACTTATTGATATTTTATAAATTATACTACTATAGACATTGTGCTTTTCAGTATGTATTTTATATGTACTTTGGGTACTTATATTAAACATTTCTAATACAATTTTATCAGTTGATGATAATATTACTTTATTATCTCTTTTTGATATATTACCATCAGCATACATAAAACCTAACCAATAAGCTTTATGTTCTGTGTCTATGTTTTCGAAAAAAGAATGATTTATATCATATATTCTACTATCTGTCCCTACAGATCTCAACACACCTTCTTTTATTAATCTCCTTTGTATGCAAGATTGTGATACATTCATTCTTTTTGCTATATCTTTAGTAGATATATTTTTGTTTAAATATAGGTTTTTAATAATTGAATTTTCCATTTTTTATATTATACACAAATATAATATATTGTATGAAATAATACAACTAATTAAAAATTAAGAGGTTTTCCTGCGGATTGTCCAATTTTCTAACCTTTTTACTATACCCAGGTAATTATTCTGGCCCTTTACTATATTTCTATGTAAATTTAGTAGTTAAAAACTCTAAGGAATTTCCCGCAATCTAATGGTTTCTACTATATATTTCTATATAGCGGAGCTATATAATTAACTCATGAAGCAGAATTGCTTTAGCTTCTATATCATTTAAATCTCCCCAGAACTCTTCTTCAACAAGAAGTTCAGGTCCCATTCTACCCATTCTAACACCTGCTGTTTCTATATCTTTAGACATACTCTTATCTAACATTGCTAAGAAATATCCAAAGAAAACATTATCAAGCATTATTTTCTTTCCTGTGTGTATTACACTTTCTATACTTTTTTCCATGTCTTACTAAATATTTTACTACCAAAAAATTTACCTCTAGCCATTGGTGAAGGATGTGCTGCTTTTATAATCTCTCCATCAATGTACTGTTCCCATGATTGAGCATTTGCTCCTAATAATATCCAAGTTTTATTCTTGATATTGGGTATTAATGATTTCATAAATGGTTTCCATAAATTAATATGAGATCCAGGTTTACCAGCTTCTACAGTTAATGCAGTATTTAATAAAAATACACCTTGATCAACCCATGACTGTAATGAGTAATCTGTTTCTATTATATTCATGTCATCTTTTAATTCTTTAAGTAAGTTTCTTAAACTAGGATTTAAATATCCATTTTCAGTTGCAAAAGCTCTACCACATGCTGAAGGTGCATTATTATAGTATCCTGGATAAGGATCCATCGCTAGTAATACAACCTTCACATCATCTGGTTTCATTTCTTGGAAAACTCTAAATACTTTATCTTTATATGGATATATTTCTGAAGTCTTATACATTATATCTAATTGTTGAATCAAATCTTCTGTAAGTTCTTCATCTACCAAGTCTATCCAATCTTTTAATAATATTTTACTTAATTTCATCTACAGTATGTACTATTGGTTTTCTATATTTATGATACATTTTTATATATTCTTCTGCTTTACCTTGATGTGCATATCTAAGTACATTAACATTTTCTTTATAAAAATGAATACCTCGTGATAATGTTATATACCACCATATACCATATTTTTTCACCTGTGGATAATATAATTCATCCTCTATATCATTAAAATCTTCTAATATTCTATATTTCATAATTTTTACAAATTTTACTTAATAATTCAACTAACATCTTTTTTTCTAATCCATCTTTTAAAAATAAATTGATTATATTATCATATTCAACCTCGTTTATTATACCATTTCTTTTGAGTTTAGTAATATTTTCAAAATTTATAATTTTTATATTAGAGTTATTTGTTATATGTATATCAGATAAAACACCTTTTGGATTTTTAGAATTAAAAAATATTCCTTTTAACACATAAGTTCTATTCTCTTTAGGTAATATACATAGATGTGTAGCTGTTATCAGATTAATAACACGTTTAATATATATTACATCTCCAATTTGCATATCTTTTAATACTTCTTTTTTGATTTCTGAATTTAACATATTTTATTATAAATTAGGTTTTTCAATTCTTCAATTCCTTTTACCTTGATTAAATCACTAGGATCTTTACATCCAATACAGGATTTTGGTACATTCCAATATTTCAAACCAAACTCTTTACTTAATTCTATACTTTGTGATACTCCTGTTTCATCATTATCATATGCTACATATATATTATCAAATCTAGATTTAAGTTCTTCAATTAAGTTCTTATCAATCAATGATTTTTCTGTATGAGGAGCAATACTTGGTATATCAATTAAATCTAGGACTAATATATCCTTATAAGAAGATGTTATAAATAAGTTTTTACCATTTTGTGGAATATGATCTAGACCCATTATATGCCCAGAAATATTATATTTTCTGAACTTGTCATCATTCTTTTTTGCAAGTGGTCTATACCCTGTCCAGGAATTATCTGAATGTATATATACATATAAAGGATCACCTTTTTTAGAATAATGCCATCTAATATTGCCTATCCAATAAGCAGTACAGGGGAATATATTAAACTTTTCTAATTGCTTCTTATTTATATGATATTCTTCCCAATAATCTAATTCAAATTGCATCCATTCTTCTGCATACTTAATTGATTGAGGTATCTTCTCTAGTTCTGGTCTATTATAGATTCTTCTTTCTCCTTTTACTTCTAAATAAATCTTTCTCAATGCATCTGGAAATGGTATTGAGTATTTCATCATTACAAAGTCTATTGGAGAAGAAAGTCTATCTACTAACCCAAATCTAATCCACTTAAGTCTGCCTTTATAATAAGTAATTTTAAAGGAGGGTGTCTTTTCAGCCTTAAATGGACAGAAATAGGTTTTTGCTTGAAAGTCCCCAAAATAATGCAACATTATCTCTTCTTCAGAAACAACCCTTAATAACTCATCATATGTTTCTGGAAAAAAATGATAGCTCATAATTTGTTTTTTTAAAAAAAAGAGGGATAGAAGTTTCCTCCTATCCCCCACCTAAAAATTTTGGGATTTAATTATACCCAGTCTTCAACTTTTCTAGTTTCCTTTATAGCTCCATTAGTAGGTGTATTAATAGCTAACTGTGTAAGCTCATATGAGTTATATTTTAACTCAGATGGAGTACCCATTTTTTGTAAAAAAGGTACATACTTACTCATTTTTGTATAGCCATTTTTGTCCCTAACAGTCTTACAGTAAAGCTTTACATTAGTATCAGCTGCAGATATAAGTTGGCAATAAGTCTTAGCCATAGCAGAGAATGAGCTACTTGGAAGGTTTTGTAAGTCATCCTTAGTAATCCCAAATTTTGTAGCTACATGTAACAACTTCTTCATTAACTTCATCTCTTCTCTCTGTACTGCTAATTCTTTTGTGTCTCCAGGAATATAGTCTGCTGCCTTAATGTTATTGGCATTTACCGAAAAGATTCTGTCTTTAAGCGTAGAAGTACCGTTTTCTGTGTTTCTGGCATAGACAAAATCTATGTATTCATAGTTTTCACCACTACCATATTCACATTTAGTTAATTCCACGTCACTGACACTTTCTGCAACTGGAAAAGGGGTTCTAGATTCATCTAGATTTGTAAAGCTGTAATTGCTCATTTGTAATGTTTTAGGTTAAATAAAAAACAAAGATAAGGATTTTCCTTATATTTATTATACCTTTAACATTATATTAACTATAATATTCTCTAATTCTATTGAATACAAACTGTAAATCATTTGGAATACGTTTCTCAAACATATCTATTGGAGATTTTGCGGGTATAGTTACACCCTTAACTACTACTCTATTTGTTATGAATTCATATACAGTAGTCTCTTTCTCTACTTTTACATCTGTATAGAATACTGTGGATACAGTTGCTCTAGGATCATATGCTTGATCAAGTAATTTTCCTATAGTTTTTAGACCTTTTTCTACAATTATCCCATCTGATACCACATTTTCAACGTGAAACATTAAGGCAATTGTCAAATCCCCTTCTAGGTTTTCACAAGTTTGGATAATTTCTTGCATATGTTTTGCTATATCTGTAAATTTGACGAAACCTGATTCATTACTTCTGTCAAAGAATTCTTTTGTCATTACAAAACCAATATCATCTATTATGATATTCTTAATATCAGGTCTAGACTTTGATATCCCCTTTAATATAGCCACAATATCTTCTGATTTTGATGTGACTGCTAAATTCTTTAATGCAGTACTGTAGTTCTTATCTTCTCTAAATGGTAATTCTTTGTCTATTACCTTTATAATATACGTTTCTTTTGAGTTTAAGCTTCTTAAAGATGAAGACTTGCCTGTTCCTGATTCTCCTACAATTATTACGGTTTTTGCCATATTGTTAAATTTTTGGTGATGGGAGTTCTGCCCATGCACCTGTTTTAAAATTAAATGTCACTGCTACGTTTAATGGACATTCTGTATATCTTGAAGCTAGCACATGTAATGATCTATATTGTCCCTTATAATCATTTAGATTATATCCCTGATGTACTTCAATTTCTTTAAATACATTGGGATTAAATATACATAATACAAGATCTGAGCATTCTCCAATACCAGAAGTGTCCTTGATATCATCCAGCTGAGGTTGTAGATCCTCACCAGAATGTTTTACTCTATCAAAATTAGATATAGATCTATTTAAATGATGTAAATTAATAATAGTAGTTTTAAAGATATTTCTTAGTGTTATAGCATAATCTTCTAACCATTTATCAATATTATCTTTTTTGGTAAATCTAGATTCTTTTTTCATTAAACCTAGAGTATCAATTATTAAAAATACTTCTTCTTCTTTATTAGATTTATATCCAACAATTCTCTGTTTATTTATCTTCTCATCTGATGCACCCATAGTTTCATATGTTTCATATATAACCTCTCCATTATTCCTATAATAATTTAGACAATATTTGTATATTGCTGTTGGATACGAATCATTAGCATCTCCTATAAATGTTATTCTATCAAATAATGGATTTAAATGTTCATCTGAAATCTTCTTTATTAATTCATATTGTTCAAAAGATAATAAGTTATTACCAAGAGAGTAAATTAAATTTGGATCTATTTCTATTTTATAAAAGTGAAAAGCAAACATTGCTGCTAATCTAGCTTTAATCTGATCAACATCTACTTCTAAAGAATAGAAAATCCATTTAATATTTTTCTTTTTACCATTAACCCAAGGAATAAATATATATCTCCATATAGCAAATGCTGTCTTACCAGATTTTGACGAGCCCACACAGGATGTCATCTTACCTGTCTGTATATTATATACTCTATTATCAAATCTAGGTAATCCTCCAGGAATACCTACATTTGCACCAGTCATTCCTAGCTCTACTTTTGATATAAAATCATTAGATAAAGGTTTTCCTGTAATCATCTTTTGGTTTTTCTTTTATTAATTCAATATACTCTTCACATCTTGATTCTTCACCTCCAGCTATTTCTTTATAAAAGAAAAAATCTGCTTTACCATGATAAGGAGTTCTTTTATCTAATAACCATTTCTTAGTAGCTAGAATAATATCTTCTTCAGAACATTCATGCTCAGTTAAGAATCTTGCTAATTTAGCTTTAACAAGTCCTTTTGTACTTCTATATCCTGCTGGCCATAGTTTTATATACTCCAACAAGAATGTTTCATTCACCTCAATTATTTTTGTAACCTTTTCACCATCTTTTGTAATTTTACAATTTCCCCATTTATAAGGTCCATTTTTATCTATTACTTCTACATATCCTTTAGCTATCAAGATACCTATTACTTGAGGTTGAATTTCATCTACTAATTTCCAATAATCTTTTCTCATTTTATTTTATTCAACATGATTAATATTTTTTAATGATTCAATACATTTGTTTACCCAAATTTCATCTTGTGTATCTTTCATACATAAAATAATAATTTTAGCCTTATAGTTTTCTCTAATCCTTAAACCTCTACCTTGTTTCTGTAGAAAATTTACAGGATTGGAATCTAACTGGTGAATATAAACTACTTCTATATCTACAAAGTTTAAACTAGTATTAGCTGCTTCCACAACTGATATATGGCTTTCTTTATAGGAATTAAAATTAGAATAGTTTTCATTTGCTAATTTTTTATCCATAACTGTATGGAAAGTATTATGACTTAATTGGTTTGCTATATCAGTTGATTTTGAGAATATAATAGTTCTCTTATCCCTCAACTCTCTTACTATAGATAACCCAGGTAACAATTTACTTTTACAGTTATATATAAATCTAGCTCTTGCTAAACTCATTCTCTTATGTAGTTCCCATTCACCTTCTTCTCTAAGTTCATTTATTTTATTGGTATACCAATCATAAGTTTGTTTATCTGTTACTGCAAATCCTGGTTTTATTTGTTTTTTAGTAATATTATCTAATTCACAATATCTTATTTCTACTTCATAATTAGAAATTAAACCTTTTTCTACAGCTTCATCTACACCAACTTGAAGAATTTTCTTTATTCCTAAACTATCTATCATTGATTTTTTATCAAAATCTCCTGATTCAGTACCAGAACATGCTATTATATGAGAGGGTTTATGTTTCTTAAAATAAGAAAACCTTCTTTTAGTCATCATTTGGATTTCATCTAAAACAATTAAATCAAACTCTTCTTTGCATGAACCCAATGAATGCCAACATATTGGTTTAATTATACTGAAATCACCTTCCCATTTATCAAATTCTTCTTTTAAACCTTGTGCTCTAAATTTCTCTGTAGCACATGTCCATAATACAGATTTTGGATTTAACTTCTTAATGGATTCAATTAGTATTCTAGTTTTACCAGATCCAGTTGCAACATAAAATAAACAATTAAAATTTGACTCTTCTATTTTGTTTATAATTAATTCATGTTCTTTGTTTCTACTCATAGTTAATAGTTAATTGATGATATTCTAAAAAAACATTTATATTCTTTTGTTTACTAATTAATATTTCATTTAATAAAAATTTATTTTTTAATAGATATATGATTTCCCCTTTTGGAATACCTCCTTTTTTTTTACTATTTCTTAATAAAGCCATTAATAGAAATAAATATATATCATACTTCATTTATCAATCCTTTTAACATAGTTCTAGTAGTTTTATCTTTTAATAAATTTTTAAAATTTAATATTTCTTCTTCTGTATATAATGATGATGCAGGAGTAATACTTTTAAAATAATTCTTTTCTACAAATGATCCATCATAATAATATGAATTATCGTTTATTTCAGTCTTTTTTTTTAATAAATTATTTAACTTCTCATCTAATATTAACATCTTCTTGCCATATTTTATACCATTAATATCAAAAATTTTAGAATAAACTGATTGTGCTAATAATTTTGTTCCATCTGTTTTCTCTAAAATATAATATTTTTCATATTGATATGTTTGACTTATTATTTTATTTGTTATATTAATTGTATACCGATAGGGAATTCTGTAATGATGCTGCCCACGCATATCATTCATATAGTTTGCTATTTCATTATATAACATCAAGTCTATATTTTTAGTTTCTAAAACTTTTTCAAAAAAAGATATATCATTTTTTAACTTATTTGTAATTCTAAGTAATTCTTTTTTATCAAAATTTTTAATTATTTTATCTACATAATTTTTAGTATACATATATTTTTTTGTTTATTTTATCATTATAAACTTTATATTTCATAATTTTTATTTTAATCAAACATATAATAAAATGTATAATTACATATAAAATAACTACTAATATAATTCCTAATGGTATAAATTTAATTATTTCTATCATAATTCATCATATATTAATGTTGTGTGATTGTTATGTCCTATATATATAAATTTACTCTCACTTAAGTATATAATCTTTTCCATATAAAAATTACTAAGTCTATTTATATAGTTTATTTTATACTTGTGTCCATTGACAGTTATATAATCGTTATATATAATATATGAACTTGTTAAATTAAAAAATATATACATGACTTGAAAAAAATCAGGATTATTTAAGATATATAGAGGAATCTTATAATTAATCCTAACCTTAGACATCATCATATAAATATCAAGCTTAGAATGTTTAACTTTCTTATTATCATAATGTACAACTATTTTTACTAATAATGATGTAGTAAATATTAATAATGCCCCAATCATACATATATTATATGAGTACCAGTCATCATAATATTATTTATTCTATATGTAGACTCATTATAATAAAACGATGATATAGTACAATATATGACAATATCATTATCCTTAATTTTAATTTTAATTTTATAGTCCACACTGATATCAGTTTTAGTAAAATGAAGTTTTCTTTTCATACTTATTTTACGTGATAATTTATGAAAAATATTCTTAATATTAAAAATGCTTACAATAGAAGAATGGGTAGAATAATTAAGTAAATAACCATTGTTTAAAAGTTTAATTAAATTCATGTATATATCAATTTCACTATATGCATCATCATATTTAAAATGTTTATAAATAAGTAGTAAAATACATAATATTAGTAATATCATTTTTCTATTAATTTAATAATTTCATTACATTCATTAATGTAAAAATTCTTGTTTAAATTTGGGTAATAATTTATGTCTCCTTTTTCAATTTCTTCTCTTCTTAAATACTGACATATTGTAACTGGATTACCTTTAGTTGATAAATTCTTAATTTCATTATCATCATAAAGTTTATTAATAGTAGTATTTCCTCCCATATAATATCTCATAAACCTATCTTCTGATAAATAAGATCTAACTAAATTAGATTCAGTTACTTCAGATATTAACCATTTAAATTCTCCTTTTTTTGCAGCTTTTTTTCTACCTGCTCCATAGCAAAATTCAAATATGTTATTACAAGACATAATAGTCTCTTCTACGGGGATATTATTAACAAAATAGTTCTCTAATGCTAAGGGTATTATACATCCAGAAGAATCTTTATGCCAATTATTGGCTTTAATATCTTCATAAGTCATGAAACTACCTTTACGTTTAATTTCATTCTTAGTGGTTTTAGCAATATAATCGTTTACTGATAATTGTGCTATAAATTCATATTCTCCATACTCTAATCTTCCATAATTAAAATTATTACTTTCTAATTCCCACTCATTACATAATATGTAAAAATTTTCTAATTTATCTTTATTTAATATGAACTCCGCTCCATCTGTATTAGCCATTATCAATTTTCCAATTTTACTCTCAACTATTTTTTCAATTAACATTAATAATTCTAATTGGCAAGTTAATGTAATTGACATTGTTACTTGTGGATCATGTTGCCAAGAATATTCTGAATTTGTTTTACCATACCCACCCCCATTCATCTGAAGTTTGGCTGCATCAGATAATGATGCCATTTTTATATCAGTTTTCGCATTTGGTTTATATTCATTTATTCTTTTTAAATAAGTATTTCTAATATTACTTGACCATATGGTACTTAAATGTCTTGGATGTAAATTTCTTTTAATTATATTACTTGGATATTGTGAAGCGACATCTATTGTCATAATACAATAATTATTATCAGCTCTTATTATTCCAGGATTATTTACAGTATGTATTCCTCCTTGTCCATATGCAATAATATTATTTTCATATGATATCTTTTTTTCAAAACCTTTAGTTTTATTTACTACTACAGATTTTAATTCAACTAGAAAATCAGATAATATTTGAGTTTTAAATTTAATATAATCAGGTATACAATCTTTAAATTTTATTGATAAATTATCAAATTTTGGTTTATTCTTCTTTAATTCCCATATATCAATTCCAGATAATTTTGCATATTCTATTGCATTTAGTTCTTCGCCAATTGCTACATCACTTAAATTTGTAGCATCTAATTTATCAGATAAAGATTGCCTAAATATTATAGCCTGTTTAGACTTATCATAACATTCCTCTGTAGTATCAACATCTTCCATACAGTATCTAATAACAGATTCTAATTGGGCTACTTTAGTTACAGATAAACTATGATGAAATGGTAAATCCATTATCTTTTTTCTTCTATAATTAAATTCTAATTTCTTTAAGGATGTTGCTCTTGCTGGATTATCATAATGATTAATCTTAAGTAAATCTAAATAGGAAAAAGAAAGTTGATGATCTTTGAAATCTCTTCTAAATCTATCTTTGGATTTAATTAATCCCTGAGAATATTCATATATTAATTCAGGACTTAACATTCCTCTTATTATCTTTTCTAATATAGGATTATCAAAAAATTGATTATTATATCCTATTAACTGATTATGTTCCTTTATATAATCTTTTATTTCATTTAAAGGGTGTATTTTACATTTTGGGATAGTTATATTATAATCAATATTACAAGCTACAAAAGCATCATATTCTTTTCCCCATTTGAAAACTATAACAGTACAATCTGCTAAAAATTCTCCATCAAATATTTTCTTCATTGTATAATGTATCTTTTTAAATAATAAATATATTGGTTACGAATATGTAATCTAAGTATAGAAGTTATTCCATGACTTTTTTTGAAAATTATATATGGTCCATAATCAAATTGTGCTATTTTCATTTAATTTAATTAAATATTTTTTATAATAAACTCTTACAGATAACTTACTTTCTGCACCAATTTTACCATTTGGTAATAACATCCTGCATACATTAAATGCTACCATATAATAATCTCCCCAGAATTTAGCTATTTCCATAAGTTTTTTTTAATATTGATATATATACTCGTTTTATATCAGAATATCTATATATATTAGTAACATAAAAGGGTAAGTTATTTAAAGAAAGACCTCTGTGATAATAGAAAAATTTATATAAAATAGTTCCGTTATAAAGTACTCTCATATTTATACTTTAAATATTTTAAATATAAGGCTCTTACTGTAAATCTACTAACTAGCCCATATAAACCTTCTTTTAATAATAGAAAACCGCTATTGAAACTAGTATTAGTAATACAATACATTCCATTATACGTCATGCTTTCAATCTTCATATAAAAGGTTTAAATAATGTTTATAGAATTCTTTTATTTTCATAGGTCTTCTTGCTGATATACTACCATCGTAATTTAAAATATTATTAAAATAAGGCTTAAACATATCTGAATATATAAAATATATATCATACGGCTTATAACTTTTTTTTATTTTCATATAATTTCTTTAATATTATTATATAAATTTCTTCCGTAGTTACAATCATATAGTTTGTTTATAACAATTAAATAAGTATTTTTCAAATCATAATACTTAATATTATTTGATTGTAAAAAATATGCTCCAGGAAATACTGTTGAAATAGTTATATAATCCGATTTAAAAAAAATTCTATGCGCACCCCTTATTATTCTCATATACATGTTTTAAGAATTTTAAATGAATTGTTTTTATATCATGAAATTCATAATCATTTAGTATAAAATATTTTCCATATATTTCCAATGACATATAGCATTTAAAACCTAATACTATAATTCCATCATAATTTCCTGATTTAAATTTCCTCACATATAGTCTTTATATAATTTAAATACATATTCCTTAATATATAATTAAAAAGTATAACATTACACTTATGGATAATAATTATATTTTTAAATATTTTAATTATTTTCATAAAGTCTTTTTATATAATTTAAATATATATGTTCTACATCTGTTATAATATTATTATTATTTATTAATAATTTCATATAATCTTTTTCTCTTAATACATATAAATGATTAGTATTATCAACTTTATATAATAGATATTGAAACATATGTTTACCAGATTCTATTCTCATAATACATTTTCTAAATAGTAATAATAAATATCTTTAATTCCATCTTCCACACGTAATGTTCCATGATCTATTGTAATTATATAACAATACTTATATTTAAGAACTATAATCTTACGCCGTTCCAGTGTACTAAAACTAGTCCTTACTATCATATAAAATATATTCCATTTTCATAAATATCATTTAAAAACATGAAATAAAATTGTTTTATATTATGTTTTAATATCATACCATATAAACCATCATAAATATAAACTGAGAATAGTTCCCCATATCTGATATAAGATATTATTTGAAGATTATAGGGCCTAATCTGTTGATAATTCAAATTTAATACTTTCATTTTGATAAAAAATTATAACATACTCTCTTTAATGTATGTTTATTAAAATATTTAACATAATATCCGTAGTGATCTTTATTATATAATATTTGTATATTACCACATGTTCTAATTCTCATTATATTTACGTTTAATCATATATATATATAGATATTTTATACGAAGTTCAGACCCAGCAGTATATATTTTACCATATAATTTTAAATGTATTCTTCCATCTTTATATATTCTAATATTCATAAAATAGATTTTAAATATATATAATACGTTTCTTTTATACTATTTATCCAGTAAAATATATCTTGTGAACTTTTAAAATTATACCTTCCAGAACCTAAAGAATCTATAGAATCTAAAGAATCTATTATATTTCTTCTTTTTGATCTTATATAATCAATATTTTTACATTGTGTCATATAAGCATTTTAATGACTCTAAATAAATATAATTTAGATTTTTATAATCTTCTTTGTCAATATCTATATATTTTCCATTGTATATTGAAAAATGAAACCACATATCAATACATATTAATGTTTGAGTAATATCAACTTGTATTCTCATTTATAAATATCTTTTAAAATTTCTATATATATACGACTTAAATCCCTATAGTGATGGTGCCAGTAGAATAAATTTTTATGTGTAAAACATCTAAAATTGGGAAAATGTAGTTCTCTTCTCATATTCAATTTTTAAAAAATATATATACATTTCACGTAGTGAATACTCATATATTGCACTATATTTTAAATTTTTCAAAAACAAACATGCTATTGTATTAGACCTAAATACTTGATGATTTTCATGTATAATAATTTTCATTCTTCTATTGTTACAGATAATCCTCTATCAGTTAATCCATGTTTCATTACTCTTAAATCATCAAAATCTCCTGATTTTACAATACTTTTACCTTTGTTATGTATTATCATTGCACATTGTTCTGCTTGCTGAGGTGAATGAGAACATATATCTACAAGACATTCTATTACCCACTCAAAGGTATTAACTTCATCATTGTGAACAATTAACTTTGATGAAAAGTTAATACCTATATCTTCTAATTCTAAAACATCTTCTTTGTTCATTTTAGAAAATCATTTAATTCTTTAACTCTTTCTCTTAATTCAGCAATCTTATTACTTGCTATAATAATCAATTCTTGTTGTTCTCTAATTGAATTATAAACAAGTTTTACTTCATTTTGAGCTTCTTTTTTTAATAATTTTTCTTTTGCTGCACTTGCTTTTTCTACTAAATCCCAGTTCTTTTGAAATATCTTACTTGATTCTTCTGCGTAATTTTTCATAAATATATAACAATAAATAAATAGGTGATAAAATAAGCAATATTAAATATTGCCAGTTTGAAATTTTTACATTTAATAATATGTAAATTATTGATATAATATATATTATATACATATTAATTTATTCTTCAGTATAACCATAAATTATTAAATTTTCTTTAAATCTAATTTTTAAAGTTAAAATATTTCTTCTTAGTTCTTCTGATAATTCAATATTATCATTATCTAATATCTTAACTTTTGTTTCTGATATAAATGTTCCATGACTATCTTTAGTTGAGAGAATGTATAAATACATTTTTACATCTATATCCTTATGAGATAATTCTCCGATAATAATTATATGTTGACCATTAGTGAGTAAATCACCTGGATCTGAATTTATTTTTATTCCTCTCATCTCCGAACACATGATATTTTTTAGTAATTAAAATTTTAATATTATTTCTCCATCTTTGTTTCTTAGAATTTTTTAACCAAAAATATAATATTTTTTCTTCAGGTGGATTAAATATTAAATCTGCTGCTATTATTAATGTTTTGGAAGTGTACTTAAACTGATTATTACATATTCCATGAAATTGATTTATCTGAAATATAACTCCTTCTAATGTCTTAGGGTAATTAGGATGATTTAATCTATTTAAAACTACACTTCCAACTAAACGTTGCTCTTCAAAGTCACATTGAGCACATTCCGCATTAATAATAGCAGCTAATAACATTATAAAATTCAAGATTCAGGATCTTTTTTGAAATATTCTACTATTGCTGTACTTATCCAAAATAGTAAAATACAATATACAGATATTTGTCCTATTTTAACCATACCCTCAATTGAAAATATAAGTATTGATAATATTATCATTGAAAAATATACAATTAAGACTTTTGTTTTGTCTGTCATTTTTAAAATTTAAATTATTAAAAAGGAAGTTCTTCTTTGTCTTCTGTAAGTTTGTCTTCTGTAAGCAAATTCACAAGATATGAATATACAAACCATAATACAATAAAGAACATTGCTTGAGAACCCATTAATCCAATCATATCTGCATCATTAGTGCACATTATGATTATTGATAGGATAATAAATCCTATTATTCTTTTACTTGACTTATTCATTTTTTAGTTTAAATATGTTACAAATTTTACATTCTAAGTAGATGAAACCAAACTCATCTCTGATTTCTTCAAGTTTACAGTCTTCCTGTTTACATATTTCTTCCATACTTGTTCTTTTAATTCTTTTGATAAATCTTTAGTAGCTTCTCTTAATGCAAGAATTCTACCAGTTTCCTTATTGAAAATATCTTTAATAGAACATCTAGATTCCCCAGATGCAATTATTTCACCTTGATCTTTTATTAAAGCTAAGGTAATTCTTCTTATTTTCTTAGATATTTTCCCTTCAGGTTCTCGATGATTAAATACTATTATCATTTTAATAAAAAAATTGTTGTTATAAATACAGTTATACCTGTTGACCAGGCTACTATTACATTTCTTTGAAGTTTCTTATTGTCTGTATTAAGAACAGTTATTAAGGATTTTTGAGTATCTATAATACCTAATAACTTACTCTTTTCTATTTTTTCTAATTGAACTTCATTCTTTATATTAAATAAAGATCTCTGTAACATTATTGAGGAAGAATCAGATTGTATTTTAGCTTTTATAACTTGCTCAACTAAATCTAAAGATTCCTCTAATGTCTCATTGCATTTTATACCTATCTTAGACCAATAATCTAATTTATAGGCTGCTTCTTTTGTTAAAAATATACCATTATCTTTCAATTGGATGTTGGATTGCCCTATACAAGGATTCCAACAAAGCAGTATCAGATTTAGTATACTTAATATTCTTAATATTTTCATACTTTGGTTTAAGTTTTTTAGCAATGTTTGCTAAATTATCAATAACCTTTTCTTTTTCAAAAAGTTGTTTTCTAATTGTATCAACAATATAATCATTGTTTCTCTTTAATTCTTCTAATTGAATAGTTAAAGAAGATACAGTTGTTTCACATTTTTTACGTTTATTATCCATTATGTAAAATGTTAAACCAACAAGTATTATTGCTACAATACCAATTATTATTCCTGTCTTCATACTTCTATACATTTTTGACAAATCTTTGAATAAGTTGGTTCTCCACAATTTTTACAGATTTTCTGTATTTTATTATGATAGTTATATAATAACTTAGCATTCTTATCATCTAAAATTGCTGCAACTTTACCATTTCTTATATCATATATTGCCTGATTATTTGTTAAACCATTTCTTAAATCTCTAAAAAAATATGGAATCTTGCCTTCTCCAATAGATTTTTTATTAATAATACCTTGGAGAAATGATGGTACCCAAAAAGGATACAATTTAATTTCTCTTAATACTTTTTCTAATTCTTTTTCATATCCTTTTGGACAATCAACTTCTTTTATTACTTTATTTAATAAGTTCTTTGATATCATGATACATACGTTTAATTAATAAAAATGGCCATGTTAATGACATAAATACTGCAACAATAAAATTTAAAGTATGGAATAATAATCCATGTTGGGTATATGTTTCACCTCTTTCAGTGAATTCTTTTTGTAATCTTTTTGAAGTAGCACAATAATCTAAAAAATTTGCTACTGTTAATATTAATATTAATATTTTCATAAATATGTAATTTTAAATGTAAACATTGGACCTTCTCTATCTGCATATGTATAGTATTCTAAATCATATTCTTTTAATATATTATACAAAATACATTTTAAAAATTTTATTGTAGTTCTTTTTGAACATGATCTCATAGAAGTAGTTCCAATAAATACTTTTTTACCTTCTAGATTACTTTGTTTTTTTAATAAATCTGATATTCTTCCATAGTTAGTTTCCATTGTTTTCATTAAATCTGCATCAATGAAATTAACTGCTTCTGCACTAGCTATGTCTCCTAATTTGAACTTTAAACTTCTAGTTGAAAATTTCTTCTGTTTTAAATATGTGGCAGGATCTATTTCGTAAGAAATAATATTTTTAGCAATATTTTTTACAAATTTAACAGCATTTCTAACATTTGGTCCTGCTAATATTATAGCTGTACCAAAATTCTCTTCTATATTGTTATAAAATATTTTTTGTATCCTATTTTTATTTTTTCTTGTTTTATATCTATACATTAGTATATTTCTTTACCATCAATTTTTAAAAATCCAAATCCATAACATCTTTGTGATCTACCCTTTTTAGTATTTCCAAACTTTATAGGATTAAGATTGATTACTCTAACTTTTAATTTCTGAGATATATCAGAAATTTTTTGATATCTATGATTTTCTACATATCTATCTTCGTTTATACTTCTTTTCATTTTTCCAATTTCTTAGTCTTTCTTTTACTATTAGTTTCTTCCTTGAATTGCTCATACTCTTGTATTAAATATTTTGCCTCAATAATTGAATAACTTACTTGTAACATTCTATATTCTTCCCAGATATTATTTTTCTTAGTATAAACTTTATCAACATACCATCTAGGTTTGTTATTTACATTTATATGGTTAATAACCACTATTCCAGAATCTTCTCTGTTTATAATAGCTGCTTCTTGTGAAAAACAAGGTATACTGAATAAAATTAGTATATATTTTAACATATAATATTGATTATTGAATAAATGAATAATAGTATTGTACAATAAAATAGTGTACAAAAAGCAATTTCTTCCCATCTTGGAAATATTGTATAACCTTTTTCAAAAGTTAACAACGCTTTAATTGTTTTTAAATATGATTTCATGTTAAACTATTTAATATTTCTAATGGGGTATTCTTTGTATTAACACTTAACCCCGAAAGTAATTTAATTTCAGAACCTATACCACTAGCTAGTATGGCAACTATTTTATCTCTAACTATATAATGTCCTTCTTTTAATTTAATAACTCTCATCATTTTTTTTTTAATTTAAAAAAAGTAATGACCCCAAAAGGAGCCACTACTTCACACGGCTAACACTGGTTTTACCAGTTATTTTTTATTTTAGATTTTAAAATTTTAAAAGAGGGGAATTTCACCCCTCAAAATATTAAGCTTCTACTTGCTCTTCTACCTTCACTTTTACTTCTACATCAGTTGCACTTGTGTCTTGTGTGAACACAAACTGCTGATAATAAATATTACCATCAGCTCTAACTGCCAATTCTCCTGTAGTGGGGTTGATTACTGGATCTTGATCACTACCATCACGCTTTTTGTACATAGGTTGATTACTAGTCTTTCTAATAATTTTTCCTTGTACTTGTGAGGTACTAAACATTTTTTTCAAAACGTCTACTTCTCCTCTTACTAAAGCGCTTCTTTTTTGCTCATTTAAGAAGCCATTGGTTACTACAAGCTCTTTAGATTCCAGCCTTACTGTTCCAAATCCTGGAGATGTAGTAGATTCATTAATAATTTTGCCTGTTTCACGGTCAGACATCACCTTACAAAAATTTGACATAATATAAATAATTAATTGATTACTTGTTCTTGAAGAACTTCTGCTCTATCTGCAAGAACAGTTAAGATCTTCGTTTCCTTTGCTCCCTCCTCTATTCCTAGAGTATAGGAGTCTTCAGTTTTAGTTATGTGAACTCCTATAGAGTTCATAACTAATTTACATAGATATATCCTTTTTCCTATACTTAAATTTTCAAGCATATGAAAAAAGTTTATCTTACTATAGAAATTAGTAAGATAGAAAAAGCCATAACTAAGTCTAAAACCTAGTTTAGCTATTTTTTTACTGTTTTCTTCAGTAAACAGTTCCTCTGGTCCTGTAATAAATTTCTTTACCATATAATGATTTTATTGATTACAAAAAAAGGGGCTGCACACCACCCCATGTCTCTAACAATTTAAAACTAAATCATGAAATTATAACCTACTATGCTTATTTATGTGCAACTTATAAGGAATCGCAGGGTTTAAATTTTAAATTCTTTGATATGTACCCTATTGTATCCCAATTAATATTATTAGGCATATTGTACATATTTTTATAATTGTATATAAGCACTGGTTTTGGCCAATGATTATTCCAACTATATCTTACCCAGCTTTCTGCTGGTATTCTACTTTCTATAAGAAGATCTAGTTTAGATACTTCTTCTAAGAAAGTTCTTAATTCTTCAATACTTTGAGGTTGGAATACAATCTCATCAGTATTTTCTTCTGTTACTTCTAATGTACTTTCATTAATATGAAAAATATTATTAGGAGTATACAATGTGTGAAATTCATGTCCACAAGACATGATTAATAATGATAATACTAAAAGTTTCATAATTTTTGTTTATGTAATTGAATAAATATATCTCTATTTAATTTATTAAGTAAATCTTGAATTAATTCTTTTTCTAAATTATAATCTAAATTGACATTTAGACCAAATTTATATTCTAATTTATAGTTTATAATATCTATTTTCATAATATATTATTTAATTCATCATTTAATTCATCTCTTAAATTAAAATTTAACTTAGATTTTAGTTCATGTTCTAAATCATCATATAACTTTCTATCTAAATCATTATTTAAATCGGAATATAATATAGAATATAATGAATCATAGATATTACAATAAAAATTTTCATCTACATTAATAATTTTCATTTTTTTTAATTTTTAGTGGAGCACCTGGGAGTTGAACCCAGGTTTTATGAGATTAGCTAAATACACTCTGGTCATTTAACGCTAGGATTTCTCCTCCCCATAATCTTCCCCGTGTGCCCCTATCTTAGAATCTCTTTTTTATAAGTTACTACAAATTCTCCTGTACTAAGATATTTTTGGGAAACATATTCCCATCCAAATTTACCTTCTAAGTTTTGAAATTCTAATAAATTTTTATCATTATAATAAACTTCTTCTTTGTATTTAAATTCTCTAAACATACCGCTGTTGACTATTACATCTAAACAAAACATAATTTAATTTTTTTTATTATTTAATTTATCATTTAATGCATGAATTAATTCTCTATCTAATTCATTAATTAATTTATCATATAATATCCCATGTACTTTTCTATATAATTCTTTAGATATTTGATTATTTATTTTACTGAGTGAATGATATAATTCTATATCTAATTCATCAATTGAAATATATGATCTATTTATTTTGTTATTATACATAATAATTGATTTAATTCATTATATAATTCATTATATAATTCATTATTTAATTCATTACTTAATCCATTATGTAATTTATTAACTAATTCATTATCTAATTCATTATTTAATTTATTATTTAATTCATTATTTAATTCATTACGTAATTTATTATACAATATATCATATGTAATATTTGAATTTTCAACATTAATTTTCATTTTCTTTCATTTAATTCATTTGATAATATATCACCTATATCATAAGAAACATCATCCCTTAAATTATTAACTAGAATATCTCTTAGTTTTCGAAATAAATTTGTACGCAATTGATCATCTAGATAATATAGTTCAGCATCTAAATCACAATCTAAATAATCAATTGAATTAAATATTTTAGAATTTTTATCAACTTTCATCTTACTATTTGATTTAATGCAGGATATAACATATGATTAAGTTCAGAATCTCTTTCTTTTTTATTAGTATCAGAATCCAATAGATTAGATAGCTGTACTCTAAAACTCCAATCTAAACATGCTTTAAGATCATAATCTAACTGAATATCTAATCCATTTAATGTATTTTGTTTTAACTTATTTTCTACTCCATGTAGTTGGTGATATATAAATTCATTATCTGCTTTCATTTTATTTTAGGTCTAAAACTAGTTTTTAAATCAAATCCATGTGATTGGATTCTAACATTATCATCTCCAATTGGTACAATAGGTTCTTTTATTTGAGAACTTAAGTAATCATTTAAAATTATCCAAGTATCTCTTGCTGGTAAAATAGAAGGTATATTAATATCTTTTAATATTGGAAATCTTGTTACTTCTATTAGTTCCCCGTTGATATTTACTTTATACATTAATATAGCACAATCATTTTCTGTATTTAAAGTTGTATTTAATATTACTTTTGATAAAGCAAATTCTCTATGATGTCCTTTTGTATATTCATATTTATAATAAATATCTTTAGTATCATCATATTTTCTTTTCCATACATATGTTTTCCAAGAAGGCATATCTCGTTCTCTATGAAATTTTTTTAAGAATTTTCCGTAATGGAATTTGTTATCCTTATATATACCTTCTATTCTTTTATTTCCTATACATACTACTATAACTTCACCATCTTGTAATATAAATTTATTATTACTACCCCTTCTATCTAATATTAGTTTTGAGTCTTCCCCAAATACTCCTATTAGATAATCATAATAATCTTTATATTTACTTATTATTTTCATTTTCTCTAAGAGTATTTAATAGTAATACATTAGTTTCAAATTTCAAAAGATTGTATTTATCAATCATTTCACTTATATATTCTTCAAAGTTTAATATTGAAATATATAATGATAAAGTCATTGATTCTTGGTGTTTATTTATGATTTTACACCACATTAAAACTTTAGTTTCTTTTTTCATAAATTTAAAAAAAAATACTTAAGCACCCGTAGATGCTTAAGCATATTGTTAGTTAATCTTTCACTCTCTCTTTTAATCCTTTAAGTGAATCAAATTTCATCTGGATTCCAAAGAAGTAAAGTCCTTTTGGAATTACACAATGATTATGATCTTTTTTTGGTAAAACCACTGCTTTGTTCATTGAAATATTTAAATGTTGTTTCAATGAATGGTTTAGTATAGACTTTGTTTTCACATCTATAATAAATCCATTTGCAGTTGTATATTGCTGATAATTCCCAAATAATGCGTGAAAACTTCCACTACTACTTGATTCAGCAATAAAAGTTTTATCAATTTTTCTTGCATCATTTGGTATTTCAGATATTTTAAATACCTGAACATCTCCTTGAAATCCTATTTGTTCAATAACATTCATAATCTTTTTTTTAAGTTGTAAATAATTTCCAATTGTAATCTATAATTTTTGGAATACCTTTTGGTCTGTGAAATTTTGCTGCATCTATTACGTTTGTAAAAGAAGGGCAAGAATCAATTAAGTATGTTTGGGCAGTTGATGCACAAGACTCTTCTAACCATGCATATGGCACGTTAGTATTCCCTTTAGAATCTACTAAAAATGAATACTTTTCTTTAGTTTTGTAATACTTAAGAGTTTCTTCTTTGCCATTGTCATGCTTAAGTGTTTGCTGATCTATTAAATCAGCATTCAAAAATTTCAATAAACCTTCATTTCCTTCATTTTCTTTGATAAGAGTTATAATACCACCTCTTATATCTTCATTTTTTTCGTTGTTGAAGTCATTAAAAGTGAGGGTTTTGCTAAAATATTTGTCAAATATCCAATCTGGCATTGCCCGTCCATTTAAAAAATGATATTTTTTATCTGGATAAACAATTGCACCCTCATTGGTTGTACAATGAATGAAATCATCATTTCTATTGATTTTCATCGGCATTCGTAATACTAGACATACTTTTTCACAAAAGAATGCTTTTGCAATGTTAGCCTTGTTTACTTTTTCGTATAACCAATCCAATATTTCAGCTTTTGATGTTTCTAATTTGAATTCATCTTTTATAAATTTATACCACATCAAATAAACTCTTGAATACTCACTAGCTATAAACAGATAGTGATATTGTGGTACTATCATATTTGTAATTTTTTGAGGAGTTACTTTTAATAACTTCTTGTTTAATTTAACTCCATTGTTTTTTACATCAAATAAATGCTCTATTTTGACATCATATGCTGTTGAATTAAATATTTGATTGTAATACTCTTTGTATTGTTCTATTGAATTAGCAATTACAATTACTGGCTTTTTTTCTCCAGCTAATTCATATATTTTTTCAATATATTCTACTGTATCTTGTCTTTTCCAATCTTTATACTCTTTTCCAGAGTATAGATCTTTTACTGCTCTATCTTGATAGATAGGTATTTTATTTTTGATTTCTTCTGTAAAATCCTTTAAAGTTTTTTTCATGTTAACATTTTTTTAATTTTAAAAAAGTCAGCTGCACAATAGCTGACTTTCTGGGTTTCCAAACTTTTTAACAAATTTTAATTGCTTATGAGTAACAAGAATAAGTCACTACTTTTAGTTGCTTATTACAAAGGATTGTGCCCTTTATATCATATTATATGAAATGACTGCTGATAACCATACAATTATCAGAAATGTCATTACATACTTTACCAGTGGAGTGTCTTTGAACTCCATTTTAACTATTTCCTTTGTTCCAAATATGCACAATGGAAGAATAAAATATAGAGTAAATTCAATCATGACTTTAAATTTTATTGTGGATAATATTTTTCTATTATGGTTCTTACTATGTGAAAGCAAACCATTATGATTAACATTGGTATCATATTATTTATTTTAAAAGGTTAAAAAATAGGTACAGACTTAGACGTTTCCAAATCTGTACCAGGTAAAAGGGTTTAATTTAGTGGTAATATTTTATTACCATTTATCCATTTTCTTAAAAATAGAACACTTTCTAGTGCTCTATTTTTTATTTCAGAAATAGGTTTACTAGGATTTACTATTAATAAAGCCTGGATATTCTTTTTTAATAGTTTTTGTTCTAAAGAATTTAGTTTCATATGATTAAGATATTATTGACAGTTGATAAACAGTCTATAAAATAGACATTATTTTCATACTCAATATTTTCTACACCTGTATGTCCTACAATATGTATACAATCATCTATTTTACATTTTTGTAAAGATCTTGGTCTTATCCATACTGGACTTTGACTAACATCATCTCCTGATGGATCTATACCTTCAAAACAAAATGCTGGTTGTTTATATTTAAACATTTCATTTATTTCAAAGACTAGATTTTCTAATGGCTGATATGGATCTATATCATAGTTTTTACACCATATTTTTGATACTCCTGCATGAGAACATAGATGATAATTATCAAATGTATATGACATTTTTAATATATCCATGTTTTGAAGCAAGACTTCTCTTATTTGAAAAGAATATATTGGTTGATATCCACTATATTTTTCTTGAATAAGGTATTGTATGTCGTGGTTACCCACTAACATAATCTTATCAAAATCTCTAGAATATTTACATATGTCTAGAAAATTTGATATTTGTTGGTCTGCTGATATATCCCAAGAGTCAAAATAGTCTCCTATGAATATATCTGGAAGAAATTGTTTCCATATAGTTCTTCCATGTGTATCACCTATTATTTTCATAATAATCTATCTAATTCATTATATAATTCATTACGTAATTCATTATATAATTCATTACGTAATTCATTATATAATTTATTATCTAATTCATTATATAATTTATTATCTAATTCATTATATAATTTATTATCTAATTCATTATATAATTTATTAAATGATTTATGATTTATATTATTTATTTTCATAATGATTAATTGTTTTTTACAATATTAACTTCAATAAAGCTTCCATCTTTTAGTTTTGCTTTTTCCCAATTATTACTCTTATGCTTAGCATTTACACCAAGTTTTTTAAGAATGTCTTCATTAATGCTGTTTGTATAACAAACTACTTCAGCACCTTTAAAAGGTTTTTTGCTGAATTCTGCTCCCCAACTAATTACAGTACCATTATACTTCCTTATTATCTTTTCCCCATTGAGAAGAGTTTTTAACGAGCCCTTATTAGGTAATAATGTGGATAATAAAGCTATTCCTGTAAGAGTGTGATGTCCAATAGCACCTGATCTTTTAATGTAAATTTTGTGATTCATATATTAAATAATTTAAATTGTTAAACTTTATAGATTATAAAATTAAGCGACACCAATATTTAATAAATTGTAAACTAACACTCCTTATATATAGTATATCATTTTTAGTAAGCTGTAATCGGATATCTTCAAGTTAACTAATTAACTGTATCCACAAAACCTACTAAACCATTACCTATATAAAGGAGTGTTAATTAACAATCCTAAATATATGAAAACAAAATAAATGTTCAAAATAACTTTGTTTCTTATTACCAACCCCCTTATTACAATTGTAATATATGTAAAACTGCATAGAGTACAAAGGTCAAAAACTCCCCCTCAGTTTATTTACAGGTAACATTAAAGTTAGGTTAAATATTTTTATGTAAAAATCATTTTACTTACCCAAGGTAAAATGCAAAAACTGCTAGGCTATGCCCCCGCAAACAGATAGTTTACAGCTAAACTCTAGTACAATACTCTAATATTGTACTAAGAAATTTACCCTCTGCACTCAGTTGTAATGACAGACTCAATAACTTAGAGTTTCTTGGACTTATTTATTTCAAAAAGTATCCTACTGTCTACTTTAGGTGTTATAACCTAATATTACTATGAATTTCTCATAGTTCAATTACAACTGCTCATCCTTGGGAAATGAGAATGGTGCATTTTAATAATTAATTTAAGTTAATTAAAGGTGTCTCCCTTAAAAATCTTATTTTAATCATGTCGTTATCATATAACAAAATCCTCTGTTTTGTCTCTTGATAATGATATTCTAAAAATTCTTCTGTGCTAAATATTGGCACTGTTACAGGTTCCATTGTAACGAAATCATTTTTTAAGACCATTGCTTGTGTTGTAACACAAGTTGTTTCACCAACTGTTATAATTTTCATAAGTTATTTTTTAGTTATAGTAATGTTATTTACCCTCTGCACTTAGTTGTAATAAGAAAGATACGTCAAAAAGGTTCTTACATACTCAAATATGGTAATGCCTTTTAATTTACCTACTTTCCTTTTAATTGTTACCTATTCAGGTATTACAACTACTTATCCTTGGGAAATAAGAATGGTGCATTTTTTATAAGGTAAGCAGTTTTTGTTATTGTAGTGATGCTTAGCACTTTAACCTTTTTTTATGAATAGTCATATTAAGCTAGGTATGCTTTAATAGGAAATGACCCTACACCATATATGAAGTATTGCTGTTCATTAATCAGCCGTCTCAGGTTAATTACTCCTAACCTTCTTTATCTTTGCTATCACAGTTACATTAAAATAACTGTATCCTTGCCGGTATCCTGATGATATTTGTAATATTCTCCTATTTTTTATTTCATAGTGAATATTACTACTACAACATCCACAACCTTCTATATTACAGAAAGAGTGTAATTTATTGTAATAATTTTTTGCTTGAGATTCTGTTAATATTAACATATTTTTAAAGTTTAGCTATAGTAATGTTATTTATTTAAAAAAAATGATCTAGCACCTACCAACAATTATTGTTGGTTTTATAGTACTAGACCATTTACATAATTAGCTGAACATCCATGCCTGGTGTTCAGTTGCTAAATAACTGTACCAACATATATACTCGCCAATATTCCCTTGGAATTGTTGTATACACATTGATACAGATTACTTAGTATTTAATTGCAATAGTATCCTTGAGTAGGATAAGTAAGTTCTCACACTTACCTAAATGTCAGGATTAAGTATCACCTGATTCTGGTTTTTTATTATACCAGCATTTAAACTATTACAATTATTTCACTCTGCACTCAATTGTAATAACAATGTAGTAAAGAAATTTGCTATGGTATACTAACCTGTGCTGGATTCCCATCTTTACTCACCTATTGTTACATTACTACTACAATTGCCTACCCTTGTGAAGTAGGTTATGGTGCATTACACTCCTTATATATATAGTCAAAAAAAGGTCTGGATCAACACTTATTGTCAATCCAGACTTTATTTACAGACTATTTTATTATCTAATTCATTATTTAACACTCCTTACAGCTGATTTACTGTTTCTCCGAAAAGGATTTCAGCTGTGAAATTCATGCCTTGCACGAAGCCACGAATTCTCTCATTTTTTATATAATCCCTTAAATTGGGATTGTTATCAATGATTTTTAATGTATTTTCATATTCATCTTTGAATATGAAAGGAATAATATTGTCAACCCTCTCATTGTACTCTCTTTTCAAGTCAGATATTTTACTCATTTTTTTTTTTTAATTTAAATTGTTAATAATACCCAGTTATCTGTACCAATATAGCATACAATATAGTATATATTATGCTTTATTGATACAGATACCTGGAAGAACCATAACACTATCATCAATGACAATAGTGTTATGTCTTCGTAAAAGGGTGTTACCCCTTATTTTGCGGCAGCCACTATACCCTATTCAGGTGTAGTGCTTGGTGCTGACACATTAAATGCCAAACCAGCAACAGTTTCCAAACTAAGTCCTGCTGCCATGAAGGCTTTAATTGTGTCAGCTTTTTGCTGCACGTTTTTTGTTAGCAATACAGTCTTGGCATATATTCTGCCTTTGGAGGATAATGCTAATTCTGTTCCTGAAGCATATTGTTCATTGAGAAAACAGATTGGCTTATCATCATCAGTAAGCCTGAATATTGCTCCAGCTGTTTCAAGAGCTTCTAGCTCTTGTTTTGTAGCTGAAAAAGTATGAACAAAAACTGGAGAGCCAGTCTTTGCACTTCTGTAGCTGTTAGTGAAACCTGTGATTTTCATGTTGTAAAGTTTAAAGTGAAAAAAGAGAGATTAAGAACACGGGGAGATATTTCACCGTGCCAATGATTAAAGGGGGTGTGGGTGTGCCGACTATTAACAGACAATAATATTTATATATTCTGAAATATATATAATAATAGTAGGGGCACTTATATTGACTATTAACAGACAATAATATTCCCGGATCCCATTATATATATAATAGTAGTAGGGGGGCTATTTATACCCATTTACACCCTAATATCTGTACAAAACAACTCAATATAATATAGTTATGGGGTACAGACCCTATATTTATTCCTCTATATCCACACTTTTAGCTATAGTTTTGCGGATTTATTTTACTATTTTTTCATTAATTACTTGTATACTAGAAACTAATATACTATTTTTACACCAATTATTTCTCAGTGGAGTTTATACTCCCCAATCCATTACCCCCAGTTTCAAGTTGAAAAACAGAATTTGTAAGGACTTTGATGGATGATGTGATATAATCTTAGTCTCCCTACCTAATGGTCAGTAAAGGGACATTGAAAACCAGGAATCTAAGTTTTATTTAAAATATGATTTCTAGGTGTTGCTGGGCAACTTAAAACAACTGCTAAGAGAAGGAACATATAGGAATAAGGACATAAAAAGTGATGCGCTGAACCTCCAGCGTTAAATTTATTTTGCCATTTTTTAAGATAACTATTATTTAATCTTCTAAATATTAGGGATGCGGGGATGCCTTGTCTTTTTATTAATGATATTTAGTTGTAATAATGAGGATGTTGAAATAGAGTATTGTGCTAGATGTTACACTAACATACAATCAGACACTCTATGTGGAACATATAGAGAGGTAAATGATTGGTTCTATGAATATTATCTAAAGAATGTGAAAGGGGAGAGTTGGGAGTGTACTTATATTAAGTAGTTAATGACTTCCCTGGCAAGAACAATTGAGTAAATGTAATTTATTTCTTGATCTGCATTGTTTAGATCAAATGCATCCCACCTGTTATTTTGTAGTAGTTTCTTTACTTGAATAGCTGAACGTATAGCTACATCTTTTGGTAAGCCTTCTAGTATATTCTTACATAAATGAAGTGCTTCTATTTTCTTAAACTTTTCCATACTTATATCTGTATAACATTAGACTAATCTCTATTAAGATTTGGTCCATTAAATATTGAGCCCAGGAATCTGGTATCAAAGCTTTACTATCTTTAATGATATTATAAAGATTGTTGAGATAAGCATTTACCTCAACTTGCTCTATTTCATACTTAATCTTAGGTTTATAATAATGTACAGAATAACACCTATAGAGATCCCAACTTAGTTCCTGGATCCTAGTATTCTCTGAACCTGAAAGTCTAAGATTGTTATCAATGGTCATTAATTTCCCAAATAGAATATCAATCTTTGATGTCATCTGCAGTTTGTAGTTTACCTTCTTGCTCTATTTTAGCCCTGAGCATTTGGGTCATTATCTGATTTTGAATCATTTTGTTGAAAGCTTCTTTGGCCTCAATAATGCTTTTCTTTCTTTTTGCAGCTGCTTCCTTATGTCCTCTTCTATTTTTTGACTTTGGCATAAATTATCTAAATAAGTGTTTAATAATAATCCTATTATATATTGATTTTTAAATTTCTTTCTAAAAGAATACATACCCTTTGATTCTGTATAATTCTCTACAAATACTGATAACTGCTCTTGTATTTTTCCTTCAAGCTTAATAGTAATAGAGATGTTTTTAGTCTCTATTCCTACATTCATATAACCATCATCAAAAAAGTAATTTGAAAAGTAATATGTACCTCTATATTTTTCTATATGCATCACTTTGTGGCTATTGCTTTAATTTCTGATCTTAAATAATTTAATTTATACATCTGATTAAAGTGGTGGAAACTTAAGTCTCTTACCCTAAATCCAAATTCTTCTAACATCCAGGCATAAAAGCTAATCTGTAGGTTATAGTGTATATAGTTACAGTCAGCTAAATGAGATAAAGGTGGCTTCATCTTCTGGTTCTTATAAGCAGATCTCTTAATTTGACGATTTGTATTATGTGTTTTGATATAATTATACCCTGCTAAATAAGTATGATCTGGGCTGTCTACTGCTATACATTTAGTAGGAACTATATCTATTTTTTCTATTTTAGAGATAATTCTATGATTAGAATATTTACCAGGGGCTTTGATTATATTAAAATAATCTTTATTTCTAATCAGAAATGGATTTTCAATAGGGGTAAATACAACATTCCAACCAGGAATATTTTCTTTATTAAATCCTGTAACTTTAGTTTTTATTATTGTGGGTTTAAATCCTAATGAAGAAATTAATGTACTGAAATCTTTTGCTTGCCATAATTTTGTTGTTGCCATAACACATCTTTTCCTACATCTATTTAAATATCCATCTCCATCCATCATACCCCTTAATAAATCTAATCTTTGATTATGAGATGCTCTTAAATAAATAGCTGGAAGATGCTTATTAGTTAGTAATTTTAATTTTCTTAATTCTTTACGCAGCCCATATATTGTTCTAGATTCTGCTTTATTATTGTTTTCATTATGATTTTCACTTATTGTATATCCTCTATTGATAACTTCTTCCCAAATCTCTTGGTTTAAACAAGTAACAGTTCCACATGTTCTATTACCATCAGCATACCATAAACCTAATATATAAGGATCAATAGGAAGAAGTATTTCATCAGTTTTTATATTGGTACATTTAATTCTTGGTAAAGAATTATGTTTTAAATTATCAAATTTATTAAATAATTCTTCCGTTGTATAAGTTTTTTCCTGATATAACTTGCCTACTCTATGTTCTATTACCCATTTATGTTCATGATCTGCTATTAATTCATCATTAGTATCAAATGTTATTTTATAACAAGGATTATGATGAATTTCAGACACATGTTTAATTTTAGTTAGATTACCATTACCATCAAATATAATATCTCCAACTTCTATCTCTTCCATGTTTTTCCACCCACCAATTGTTGCTATCGGAGTATCCAATGCCAAACCTTTGTAATCGTCAATATCTATATATCTTATATCTCCAATACTTTCAATAAATACCTTATCTGCTTGCCCTGCAACAGTATTATCTTCATTCCAGATTAATAACTCAGGATAAAACCCATCTTTTAAGTCATAAAGATCTTTTAATAGATTAGTTTTATCCCCAGTTTGAACTTCTGTTATTTCAAACTTTTTACCATTAAATGGGTTTATCTCAAAACCCTGGTCATAACTCATAGCTTCTCTAGACTCATGATATAAGTTACCCTTATTTATACTTTTAAGGTTATTTTCACCCCAGGATTCTAATATCTTATTCTTCTCTATAAGAAGGAGATCAGGATCTACATGTTGGATAGCATATTGAATAAAATCAGGACTATCTATGTTCCAACCCTTTTTAAATACCTTAAAGTCAGGAATTAATATCTCTAAAGCTTTATAAGTACTCCAATGTTCTTGGTTAAACTCATTCTTATATTTACTCAATAGCTTACTAACTGAGGTGTAAACCTTATCCCCAGCTGTATATCTATGATCTTCTTTTGAAAATACTATTTGCATAAATGTTCATTTATTTTCTTAGCTTCTTCTACAGTAAAGGTTCCATCTAACACTTTCTCTAACAACTTAGTTTTTAAATCATTAGGCATATCAATTGTAATCCATTGAGTGCCAGATCCCGTATATGTTAATACTTCTCCAGTAGTACATGTTAATGTATCACATGCTATTGGTCCAGTTGGTGTCCAAATCATAATTAAGCTGTTTCGTATAATAATTTTGTAGCCATTTCTCTCAGTGTTGGATCTTTAGAATCTGCTAGTTCCTTTAATCTTTTAGATTCCTCTATAGTTATCCTTCCTTCAAGTATTAAGTCTAATAAATAAGACTCAGAAAAATACCGATGAGACATAGTGTATTCTCCAGAAGGCATACATTGACCGTTTATACAAGAACATCCTTCTGAACAATCCATATTTGATGTACAGCTAGTTCCTGAATATGATATAGTACTAGTTCCATTACATGTTGACAAATCTTTCATTATCATTTAATTTAGATACAAAGATAAAGTGTAGTATTCTATTATACAAATAATTATTTATTTGTGGGCTAAAAAACTACGTTGTACATTTGTATCATGAAGGAGAAGATAACTAGCTTTGAATACACTCAGGATAAGTTCTTATATGCTTATCTAGAGTTATTCTCTCTTTTATATATGGATAAGGATAGTCATTTAAAAGACAAGGAAAAGGAGTTTTTTATTGAAAATGTAAAGCTGAATGCCAAAGGGATACCTCTGATAGGCAAGGGTGCTTCAGCCATCCTAGATGGGGAGTTAAAATTTCATTCCCGTTCTTATAGGTTTGCTCTAAAGAAAAAAGGCTGGCTAATACAAACCAAAGATGGAATTATACTCCCCCCAGCCTTTGATTTCAAAAATGGTTATCCAAAAGAATTAATTTTTAAATTTAAATTTAGTGTTAAACAGGATTAATGCAGCAATTGATGACTTCTTTATAGAAAATGGTAGGGAAGCAGAATTTATCATACTTTCTTCAGGAGCTTATGGAGAGTTTTCTTTTGAGGTTGGTAAATTAGAAGGATTATCAGATGATGACGCATATTTAAATGAAGTCTCTGTTTATAAACTAATAACTGTAGCTGTAACGCATAATAGGCAGTTTAATGAGTTTGAAATACGATAAGAAATTAACTGAAATTGTTAGCAGGATATCAAATAAAAATTCTCTTACAACAAAAGACACAGATGAGATAATCTCCCACTTCTTTAAGGAAATGAGAGAAACAATAAAAAGAACTGATATGCCTGAAATACTAGTTCATAACTTTGGTAGATTTAAACCTAAAGTTTGGAGATTAGAAAAGATTAAAGGGTATTGTATTGAAGGTGGAAACAAAGAGAGAGAAGAACAAATTTCAGCAATTCTTGAAAGATTAGAGAAAGAAAAACGTACACGTAATGATAGGAATGGATCAACAGATATTAGGAGTACCGAAGAAGAAGAATAAAGGTGCACTTGAATATATGAATTTTAGTCTTGTAGATTATGATCATACAGAATTAAGTAAAGACTTAAAAGCATGGTTTAAAGATACAAGTTTTATTAAGGATTATGATAAGGTACAAGTTAATAAACCAAATCATGTTCTAGTTAGATTATACAGGTTTGAGAAAATAAATAACACATTGGTTACACCAATTGTTCAAACAAAGATCTTACCTTATTGTAAAGTAATAAAGACTTCTGATTCTTCTAATTTGAAAGTTGGCACAATATTATCTTGTCCAGAAACAATAGAAGAAATTGCAACTAATCCAACCTGGTTACAATGGAATAAAATCATGACTGATTCTAGACCAATACCAGAAGGATTACCTGAACCTGAAAAAACAACTGGTCTTATACTTGAATGGAGGAAAAATTATCAATTTACTTTGGATAAGCTCAATCCAACACTTGATGATAAGTTTACATTTATTCTTCCAGAATCTATGTTTAATGCTGAGTACTTAACCCCGTAAGGCTTTGGAAAAGCATGAGAGTAAAAGATTTTTTTTCATTAGAGAGATATAAGAGTGTTCTTACCTGGTTACTAAGATGGTGTTTAACTAAATTAGATGGTAAGGAAGCATTAGAATATGAACAAGTACATATCATAGAGCAGTACATGTTTAGAATAATTCAGTGTCAACCTTGTGTTGATAAAGGACAGTGTCTTCATTGTGAATGTCACATCCCAGAAAAGATGTGGGTAAGACATGATCATTGTTCTAATTCTAAATGGGGAGCATTCATGAGTAAGGAAGATTGGGAAGCACATAAGAAAAAATATAATATAAAATTTAGAATAGATGGAATTTAATAATACTAATTATGATTTAGGTGTTATTACAAAAGGATCAAAACACGAAGTTAAATTTCCTTTTACAGGAAACAAGGATGAGATTGTGTCTGTTAGACCTGCGTGCTCTTGTACTGCAGATTGTCTTGTAGAAGATGATTGTATAGTTGCTGTTTATACAGAAGATAGTAAATTAGGAGGGAACTATAAAGATCAATATCCATCTGGGTATTATCCTTTTCAGAAAAACATTACTGTATACTTAAAGGACAATGAAGATCTTCAAATACAAACAGCAGCCGGAATAGTTTATAATCCTAATAAGAAATACCAAACTCTAACATTTACAGGTAAAGTACAACTATGAATTTAAAAGAGTATAATAAGAAAGAGATTGCACATTATGATCTTCATAAGAATGGCATAATCTGCCCTAAATGTGGAGAAGAACTTTATGATGCTGCTACTTCAGCTATACCAAGATCTTATCCACCTTTAATTGAAGTTGCTTGTACTGTTTGTGAATTTAAAGGAACAAGAATAGCATGAAGATAACAGCAGTACCAAAAGAAGAAAAGTTTGGAGAAGGATTTAGTTCATTTAAACTTTCTTTATCTGATTATCCAACTGAGGTACCATGTTGTTGTCATATTAACAATATAGATCTTATGTATATTGGGAATAAAGAGTTTAAAATTATTAATATAGGAGAGAATTATAGTGTAAAAACATCTCTTACTAATACTAATTTTAAAAAGGGAGATTTAGTAGTTCAGTATAATTGTGGATCTAGATGAAGATAACTGTAGAGAAAAGACCAAGATGTAAATCATGTGACTCAGATGATAATTTAAGATCCAATATACAATATGAATTAGATTTAGATCCAGTCATGGTTGATAATAGAATATGGTTTTGGAGAGGTAATACTGGATATTTTACTGATATAATTTTTAAAAAAATAGATAATGTATACATTTCAAAAAATGCTAGGTATAGGCTTAATGATGTTGATAACCCTAATAACATTATCAACTTGTGGTAAAGAAATAGACCCTCCTAGTGAATTACAGGAAGCAGCTTTTTTTCCAGCATGTGATAGAAGAGTTATTTGGGGTGATACATTGAGAGTAGTTAAGAATACTATTTCAACTGGAACTGTGAGAACAGGACCATATAAAGGTAAAAAATTTTGGCAAGCTATGTTGTATTCTGGAAACTATATTGAACCAGGTAAGTTTCAAAATAGTCCAAGTTCACATAGAGTTGTAATAGCAGATACTGCTAAAATTGAATATACATCATTATTTTTTATATCAAGATGACAAGAACAGAAGCATTAAAATTAGCATTACAGTATGCTAACTATATTCCAAAAGATCTTAATAACTCTGTCTTTGATTTTGCAGATATGATAGAAGCATATCCAAAAATGGCTAATAAAGTTATAACAGGATGGTCAGAAAATAAACAAGAAGAAAATGCAGAATAACATATTAGAAGAAGGAGATATAGTTTTTGATAATGATAAGTTTTATATTGTAGATATAGTAGGTTCAGAAAAAGCAGCATTATCAAAATGGGATTTTAATATTATGGAAGAAAATCCTAAATATGGAATTTCAGGTAGAGAATATGCTAAATCAGAAGATGACATAGTTGTGTACAAAGACATATCAACTTATTCACCAAAAAATATTCCAGGTTATCGCAATAGATTTATTGTAGTTGGAAAATCAAGTACAAAAGGGTGTTCTCCTATTAATTGGGATATTAATACATTTCTTTATAATCCATATTTAAAAAAATATTTAGAAATAATTTCAAAAAATTTATCAGATTATATTACAAAATCTAATGAAATCAAAAAAGATATAGTTAAGAATATTAAGGAGAATAAAGTTAAAAAAACTATTGTCAAAAAACATCTTCCAAAAAACCATAAAAAAGTCCAAAAATGAGTGTTTTAAAATTAGCATCAACACATCAAATAGGTTCAATCATAGATGTAGACTTCGGAAATTCAAAATATTTAAAAAATTGTGAAGTGGCAGCAGTAAAGTTTACAGGTTATGGTAAGGTGTTGTATGATGTAAGAGTGCCTGTTGGATTTGGTGATCAATCAATTGTGATTGAAAATATTGATAGTGTATTAGTTACAGTACCTATTGATGAACCTGTTGCTTAAAAAAACATAAATGATTGTAGGAAATCCTGAACTTAATTTTTTTGATCAGAATCCTGAATTAAAATATATATCAGAGATTAAAAGGGCTGTTGCTGATTACTCTGATAAAGAAGCTTCAAAAATACTTTGGGCAATATATATGATTGAGGATCCAAACTCTAAATTATATAGAATACCAAAAGATAAAAGAATAGAAGAAGTTAGAAAAAATTATTATGAAATAGATTTAGATAAATTCAAAGAGCTTAGTAAAGCTTATAGTGGATTAATATCTATGTCCAAAGAGGAAAGAATGTTTAAAGTTCATGTTGACAAACTAGATGAACTTACTTCTTACTTACAGAATTTAACATTAAGTGCTCCTGATGAGTTTGAGAAGGCTTTAAAGATCTTAGAAAAACTTCCTAAGATATGGTCTGGTTTTGATACAGTTAAAACTAAACTAATTGAAAGTCATGAAAAAACAACATTGAGAGCAGGTGCAGTTGAGTCTGCTAGAGAAAAATCTCGTAAATGATAGAAGTACAGCTTTTAAACCTCTTAGTAGGAGAAATTGATTTTGGATTAAGAGGAGAACACATTCAGTTATTGAATGAAGATGATATAATTACTGCCACTGCATATCAAATAGTGTTAGGATTATTATTTGTTCAGATTAGACTTGTATTAGATATAAATCCAGTTGATGGAGATTAATGATCCAATATATAAAATAGGACAACTGGTTTGGTTAAACATTCCTGAAGAAGGTCCAAGAGGGTTAATCATTGATATAGTATATTATCCAGAAATTACTACCTGGAAATATGCTGTAAGATTTCCATCATTGGATGTAGAATGGTTAACAGAAATAGAACTTTCTAAAAAGAAAAGAATAGTATAAAACCTGTAAGGTTATTTCCAGAGCTATATAGCATTTCTGATTTTATAAATAAAGAATATCCAATACTGCATCCAGACACTGTTGAGTATGCTGAGTATTGGAAGCAAGAAGAAATTTTCTGTCTAGAGGGCAAGTGGGGACATGACTATTTAGACAATAAGGGAGGGTGGCGTTTTTGCCCACCTTCCCTTTACTTTTATGTCAACTATTGCATCATCTTAGATGAAGATGATAAAGGAAAGAGTATTGATATTATACATCCTAAAATGAGAGATATAGAATGGATAATACATTATGCTTATTTAATTGCGTCAGGGTTTTCAGGATTTGTAGATGATGAAACTTACACTTGTAATAGATTAGTAAGTAAAATAGAAAAAGGTTTAGAATTAACACCTAAAGAAAATATTAATCTACAAAATGCAACTGCAGTAAAAAAACAAGATGGTACATATAAAAAGTATATAGATGCATTAGAATATTTAAAAAAGACTTTCCATAAACCTCTTGGTAAACCTATATATGATAATGAATTAAAATCTATATTTCTATTAACCAGTAGAGGATGTGGCAAAGACTTAGAAGAAAATACAATTGTATACAAAGAAACTGGAGAATGTAAAATTAAAGATATTAATATAGGAGATAAAATATATGGTAAGGATGGTAAATTAACAACTATTACAAATAAATTTAATTTTAATGATCAACTTCAATATAAAATTGAATTACAAGATGGTAGAGAAATTGAATGTGGCGGTGGACATTTATGGAATGTAAGAAGTCCTAGACTTAGTGATAAATTTAAAACATTAACTACTGAGTTTCTATATAATAATATAAATAAAAGAGTACGTACAGATAAAGTTAAATATAAAAATGAATCTTATTGGTTTATACCAAATAATGATCCAATAGAATATGATGAAAAACAATTACCAATAGATCCATATTTATTAGGATTATGGTTAGGAGATGGGTCCAAACATAGAGTTTCTATTACAACTGCTGATGATGAAATAGTAAATTATATTTATGAAACTGCAAAACATTATAATCATAAGGTAACTTTAAATTTTAATAAATACAAAACGTGCCCAACATATCATATAACAGAAGGAGTTGGTAAGCACAATAGAGAACTATTTAATGAATTTAAAAAATTAAATTTATTAAATAATAAACATATACCAGATATATATTTAAAATCATCTATAGATCAAAGGATAGAATTATTAAAGGGTTTAATGGATAGTGATGGTAGTAGTAATAGAGGTACTAATAATTGTGAATTTTCAAATTCTAATAAAAAATTAATTGATGACTTTGAAAAATTAGTTAGAAGTTTAGGCATATCATGTAAGATAAAAAACAGAATTACTACTTTTACATATAAAGAAGAATTAAAATATGGAAAAAGATCATATAGAGTACATTTAAGACCAGAATTTTGTCCATTTAAATTGCAGAGGAAAGTAGATTCATATGTTTATGATCCATCTAAACACAAAGTGAGAGGTTGTATTGGTATTAAATCTATAACCCCTACTACTATAAAACCTTCCGTATGTATATCAGTAAACAATAAAGACAATTTATTTATAGCGGGAAACCATATTGTTACACATAATAGTTATTGCGTAGCTGGTTTAATGGCACACATATATAATTTCTATGGAAAGAAATATTATGATGATAAATATTTAATATCTCCAGCACCTGCAGAGATATTAGTTGGTGCAGCTCAATCAGCAAAGTCAGCTGAATTAGTAAAGAAATTTTTAAACATACAAGAATATTTAAAGACCACCCCAGGAGCATGGGGAAAAGGTAAAGACTTTATTCCAGGTTATTTCTTCAATAACTCAATGGGTAAGTCTTCACCTAACAATGTTGACTCTCCTTATAGACATGAATATAAAGTACAAGAGGGAAAAATATGGGTTAATAAAGGTACTGGTACAAAATTATTACATGTAGCTTATGGTGATAATCCAGAAGCTGGAGTTGGATTTAGACCAAATATAATAATACTTGAAGAAGTAGGTTTATTTGATAACTTACTTCAAACTCATAATTCTAATGAGATGGCTCTTATTAGAAAAAATAGAACTGGTATAAATTTTTATTTAGGTACTGGTGGAGATGTAGAGAAGATAGTAGAATCTAAAATAATATTTGAAGATCCTGATGCATATGATTTTTTACCATTTGAAGATTTATGGGAACACAGATCTAAACCAATAGGATTATTTATTCCAGCTTATTATACAGATACATCTTTTAAAGATGAAAATGGTAACACAAATCTAGAATTAGCATTTCAACAAGAGTTAATAAATAGAAAAAAGAAAGAACAAGCATCTTCTTCTTCTGCTTTAGATGGTTATATGATGTCAAGACCATTAGTTCCTTCAGAAATGTTTTTATCTGCAACAGCTAATCTTTTTCCTTCAGCTAAATTGAGACAAAGAGAAGCTGAAATAGAAACTAGAAATTTATTTGATTTATATGCTTCTATAGGAGATTTAGAATGGGCAGATACTGAAAAGAAATCTGTTAAGTGGAAAGAAGATTTAACATCTACTAGAACTCACAGAGTTATACAGACAATGAATCTCGATCAGTATAAACATAATATTAATGGGGCAATAGTTATATATGAACATCCTCCTGCATTAATTCCTAATCCTACTTATAGAAAGTCACTTTATAAAATTGTATATGACCCTGTAAAAGATGATAATGGTGGAACATCATTAGCATCTGTACTTGTATATAAAGGTTTATCAGAAAATTGGAATGCTGGTATTCAAGATGGTATAGTAGCAGAATATATAGGAAGATATGATAAAGTAGATGATATGCATGATTTAGTATTAAAGATTGCTCACTACTATAATGCAACAGTTCTAGTTGAAAATAACATTCCTGGATTTATAAATTATTGTAAGATAAATGGATATGTACATAAGTTACAAATATCTCCTTATGAAGCAATATCAAAAGGAATGGTTACATTTTCTAGAAAATATGACTATGGAGTAACAATGTCAAAACAATTAAATACTCATTGTGAACAATTAATAAGACAGTGGTTACTTGAACCCTGGAAGAAAGAAGATGATAGACTTCTATTAAATTTAGATAAACTATATTCTCTAAGGATAATTAGAGAGTTGATAACATATGAAAGAGATAAAAACTTTGACCACGTTTCCTCTCTTAAACTTTTAGTTTTATGGTTATCTCAAGAAAGAGATGTAACATTTAAAGAAGAAGATATTCAAAATAAACAATATGATGATCTAAATAAGTACTTCAAAAAAGTAATTACCCCCACACAAAAAAATCCCTGGTTTTTATGAGAAAGATAGAATCTGATGTTCTCTCAAAGAGAATAAGTTGGAAGCAAAAGAAAGCAAATGACTTTGAATGGGCTAAACAATGTGTAGACTATGTAGATAGTTTATACTTACCATATAGAGATAGAAATAGATTAAGAAGATTGCAAATGAATTATGATCTATATAATGGTCATGGTGAAAAAGCAATGATGGATTATGGTAAATCTGAAAATGAAAGAATATTAGCAGAAGAAGGTATTATGTCTGGATACGAAGGTGTTCAGCATCATCCTATTATAGATCAGATTGCAAAGGCTTTAGTTGGAGAACAACAATTAAGACCATTTAATGCAATTGCCTTTGATTCTTCTGGATATACTCTCAATGATAAGAAAAGGAAGAAATTATCTTTATATCAAGATCATATACAGCAAACAATAGTTGAGCCAATGAAAGCTCAAGTTACACAACAGTATATGATGGAGATGGGGATTAAAGATCCTTATTCTCTTAGTCCAGAACAACAACAAGAATTTTCTAAAGAAGTTGATCAAAGAATAAAGTTTTCAACTCCTAAAGAGATTGAAGATTATATGAGGAAAGATTATAAATCTCCTCAAGAGATTCAGGCACAAAAACTTTTAGATTTTCTTTTGGATTATCTAGATTTAAAGTTTACTACAGATGAAGGATTTAAACATGCTGTAATTACCGGTGAGGAGATATATAGAGTTGGTATCAGACATAATATGCCATTTGTAGAATTAGTTGATCCAATGGGATTCTATAATATATCAAGACCTAATTCCTTCTTTATAGAAGATTCTATTGCTGCTAAATATGAACAATATGTTTTATTATCTGATGTTTATAATTGGCATGGAGATGAAATAGGAACTAAACAGTTAATTAAAGATAAATTGGATGCATATGCTTCTGGAGACTTTGGAGAGAAGGTAATTGATGATCAAATATATAGATCACCATCCAGACTTGAAAATATTCCTAACATAATGACTAGAGATGGTCAGGAAGGTTTAAAGAGTTTGTTCCAGGAGTATTCTGTTTCTAAGAAGGGTGGAGATTTAAGATATACACATGTAACTTGGAAAGCTTTAAGAAGATTAAAGAGGATTTGTAGAGTTACAGAAGGTGAGAAGAAACATTTCTGGGTAGATGAATCTTATACTTTCAATCCTCTAAAAGGAGATGTTTCTCAGAAAGAAGCATGGGTACCAGAAGTTTGGCAAGCAATTAAAATAGATGATGATATATATCTAGATATTGGTCCAGTTCCATATCAACATAGATCAGTAGATAATCCTTGGGATGTAAAACTTCCATATGTTGGAGCTCAATATTCTAAGTTAATGAATAATACTGAGAATGTAGCACCAATGGATTTAGCAAAACCTTGGCAGTATAAGTTTAACTTACAAATGGCTAAGATACATGAAATGGAAGCTGCAGATATGGGTAAAGTATTTTTAACTTCTTTTCATGCTAAACCAAAGGATTGGTCATGGCAGAAATATATTTTAATGGCTAAGTATGGAAAGATTATACCAGTTGATCTCCAACAAGAAGGTGTTACTCCTGCAGATGCTCAAATCTTTAAAGGTATAGATCTTTCCACTGTAAATGATTTAGCTGGAAAACTTCAATACTTAGAGTTTATAAGAAATCAGATATCTTTATCTATGTCTTATAATCCATCAAGATTGGGTATGCAGGCTACTTCTGTATCTGTTTCTAATAATCAACAGAATATTGTACAGTCATCATATCAGACTTATGACATATATAATATGCACAATAAGATTGTTGAAAACTTATTAAACTCATTAATTAATTGTGCAAGAATAGCATTTAAAGAAAATGGACCAATGAGGTCTTATATACTAGATGATATGTCTATTGCAGAATTAGAGTTAGACTGGGAGATGATTAATAGATTAGATTTAGGAGTAAAAGTAAGAAACTCTTCTCAAGACTTTGAAAACATCTTACAAGTTAAACAACAAGCTCAGGCTATGATTCAGAATGGATTAATATCTTTTCCAGAGCTTATTAGATTACAATGGGCTAAATCTGGAGCAGATATTATGAATATTGCCGAGAATGCAGAAGAGAGAAATGCTAAGATGAGACAAGAAGCTCAACAAGCTGAACAAGAACAAATGCAGCAACAAGCTCAGATGCAACAACAATTACAGAAGATGCAACAAGACTTTGAGTTGTTAAAGCAAGCAAATGAGTTACAGTCTAGAGAGAAACAATCAGAAGTTGAGAGTACTAGGTTTGCTCAACAAGAAGATATTAATAGAAATGAGATAGCAGATAAGATAGAACTTGAACAAATGAGAATTGAGTTTGATACTTATAAAATGGAAAAAGATTATGAGTTAAAGCTTAATGAGATAGAATTAAAGAGAATAGATTTGGAAATTAAGGCTAAAGGTTTAGATGATAAAGTCAAAATTGACTTAGAAAAAGCTAAAGCTGATAAGGAATTCCAAATGAAAAAACTACAGAAAGAAATGGAAATTAAGGAAAAAGAGCTACAAATTAAGAGAATTCAGAAAACTTCCAATAATAAATAGCTATAGTTCTGCGATTTTTTTTTCTATTAAAACCATTAATTATTTTTTAGTAAAAATTTATAAACGTATTTTTGTATGCCAGAAGAAAAGTTTTATTCAGTTCCTCCTGCGTTTAGTGTAAACCTGGGAGAAATTCAAGAAGATGAGGATACTACCCAAGATGAGGTCATTGATGATAAATTAATCAAAGAAGATGCTCCAGTAGTAGAAAATCAAGAAGAAGAAGTTGAAGAAGAAGTAGTAGAAGATGATGATCCGTATAAGGATTATTCAGAAGCTGCTAGAATTGCCCTCTTTGAAATTAAAGAAGGACTCTTTGAACTTGATGAAAAAGCTATTCCAAAAGACTTAGATACCGCTACTTTGCGGAAACTATATAATAAGAATTCAGAATTAAGAATTCAAGATGAGATTGACAAACTCTCAGCCACTGCTGGTGAAGCTGAAAAATATGTCAAATTTCTATTAGAAGGCGGTGATCCTCAAGCTGTGAAAAGTGCAATGCAGTATAAGGATCTTTTAGTATTAAATCCTGATGAGGAAGAAGATCAGAAGATCTTAATTACCCAGGAATATAGACAAAAAGGATTGCCAGAAGAAGAAATTGAAGACCTTGTATCTAATATATTAGATAAAGGTAATGGGAGAAAAAGAGCAGAAACTGCTTTAAAATCATTTCAGAAAGCTGAAAATGATTATTTAGAAAACTACAAAAGAGCTCAACTTGAACAAAAACAGTATGAGCAACAACAGTATGATGAATATGTAACTGATGTTAAAAAGATTATCTCTAAAGGAGAAATCTCTGGAGTAAAAGTTTCTAAAAAGGATCAAAGAGATTTGTATGACATGCTATTCACGCCTACAGAAATAGTATCTGTTAAAGATCAATCAGGAAAAGATGTAAGAGTTAGAGCTACTAAGTTTCAAGTTTTACAAAATGAATTGAATTCAAACAGAGAAAAGATTTTAGGTATGGCTTTATGGATGTTAAAGGGCTCAAGTTTTGACTTTGCTAAAGAAGAAGGTAGAGAAGAAGAGTCTGAAAACTTAATGTCAGTATTAAATAGATCCAAACCTGTTAAAAAAGAAGAACGGAAATCAAATTTTGATAATTTAGTAAATAGCCTAAAACGCTAATTAATTAACTATGAGACCATTAGTTTCACAATTTAAGATTCACGAAGAATCAACAAAACATTTAAACTGGGCAAATTATGCTTCAGAAAACGTTCTATTAAGAACGTATAATAAAGTCCAACCCTGGACTGATCTAACAGAACCTGTTCTGCGTTATCTTGCAGAAAGTTCACCTTCTTTAGTTGAAAAAAGAACTCCTCTCCAAGATTGGCTTCAAGGAAATGGACGTGTCAGAATGATTGATACAGATGAGTTTAAATGGAGACTAAAAGGTACAGGAGAAATCAAAGCTCAAGCTCTTGAAAATTTAATGCCTGGAGTTGCTACTCCTGGTATCCAAACTACAGAATTTCCTATTAAACTTAATACAGATTGGTTTGTAGAAGGTGATAGGTTAGCTCCAGATATTCGTAAAGATGTTCAAGTTGTTATAAAAGGTTTACCTGTATCTGATGGTACTGGTTATATATATAATGTACAACTTGTAGATAAAGATAAAACATCTTATTTCCCACCAGATCTTTTAGAACCTAGAATTAACTGGATTAAATTAGATGCTGTATATGGTGAAGCATCATCTGGATATGGTTCCACTCAGTTTTATGGTGGATCATGGATTGAATTCATGGCTTCAATTACTGACTATGGTAAAACTGTAGAAGTAACTAATAAAGCACATGAGTTAAATCTTAAAATGACTTTCTGTGATGATAAGGGTAAAGAAATTAAAGATTATCCTTCTCAGATCATTTCTTATATTGAAGCAGAATTCTTAGCACAAGCTAAGTGGGAAAAAGAACTTGGATTGTTCTATGGAAGATCTGCTGGTAAAAATATCATAGATCCAACTTCAGGTAAACACCGTAGAGTTGGTCCTGGATTGATGGAGTTCTTACAAGATGGAAATATTATACCTTATCCAATGAATGGAGGTTCTATTTCTATGTTTGTTGAATATCTTCAATCAGTATGGTTTGATAGAGTTTCCCCAGGTGATAGACAAATTGTTGTTTACACTGGTCAAGGTGGACTTACTCTTTGGAATAAATGGGTAAGAGAAGAATTCTCTGAATCTGCAATTGTTCCAAAATATGACGATTTTGTAGGTAAAGGTGCATCTCATGGTGCTAATTCTGGACCTTCATTATCAATGAAAAATCCATATTTCAATGATTATCAAATATTCCCTTGGGGTAATATTAGAGTTGAGCACTGGCCTATTTTGGATTCTACTTACTTAAATGGTGGAGTATTACATCCAGAAACAGGTTTACCAGTATCTTCTTATGACTTTATCATATTAGATTATGGTATGGGATCAGGAGATGGTGCAAACATTGAATTAATAAAACGTAAAAATCACGAAGTATTTACTTACATCTGTGGTACTTGGTCACCTGCTGGTCCAATCAATGGAAGAACAGGAATGTCAGGTTTCACTGCAACTCACCCTGCAAGATCTTATAATCTATATCATACTGATAGTTATGGTTTGAGGATCAAGGATGTCAGTCTTACTTGTATATTCTCGATGAATATTGTTTAATTTAACTTGAGTCCCCACTTGTATTTAAATTAAAAATAAAATAAATAAATGGGAGAACTTGTTACTATTAAGGCAAAACCAGGAAGTAGAAAATTTGCTTCAACTGGTTCAATGCAAACAGTGTATACTGAGAATGATAAAGATGGGAATCAAATATCAGAAAAGAAAACTGAATTCATTTCTGAGAGATTCCCTAAGTCTAAACAAATGTTCAGAGTACCTTGGAGTCATTTAAAACGTAAATGGTTACTAGATGGGTTTCCTGAAAATTGTCAAGATTTAAATGATCTTGTTGAAAAATGCAAATTACAATATGAAAAACCACATAAAAATGCTGGAGACTATATTGTAAAAGCAGATATCTATGATTACAATGATAAATTTTTCAATCATAGGTTATTCAAGATTACAGCAAGTGAAGGAGAAGTTTTAATTGATAAATCATTTCCTTTACAAGATTTAGTTCTTAGAGGTTTGAAACTCCATCCACTATTTCAAGTTGCTGGTGAAGATAACCCTTTGATGAATGCTGGATCAAGATATGTTATTGTTGATAGAGCAATAGATGTCAAGATTAAACGTCAAGTTAGAGATAACAAACTTAAAGTTATGAAACTTTATGAAAGTCTAACTGGTGAAAAGAAGATTAAGATTGCAATGGCAATGAATTTAATCCCAAATGAAAATGTAGATATTGATGTTGTAGAAGATGTTTTGTTTAAAGCTTCTGAAGATTTAACAAAACTCCCTGATATAAATATGTCAAGACAAGATTTGTTTATTACATTCTGTGAGTTAAAAACTGAAGATTTAAATCTTAAACATAGAATAGCAAGAGCAAAATCTACAGGTGTTCTAAAAAAACAAGCAGATGGTTGGATTTTATTTGGGTCTCCAGTGGGTAAAACTAATGCTCAACTTGAAGATTACTTATCTAATCCAGATAATTCAAAACTATTACTAAGATTAGATGATGTATTAAATGGTAAAAGCAGTAAAGCTCCAGGAGGAGTACAGGAGACATCTTAATAGAAGAAATTCTTCTTATGCTAAAGCCATATCAATTGTTGATGGAGATGCTTATCTAAATGCTGCAATTGATTTAATATATGAGAACTTAGTAATAAAATTTGAAACTACTGATTTAATAAGAAATCATTTAAGAAAACTTCAAGAATCTGAAACTTTAGAAGTTGAAAAAATTGATGAAAATAAATCAAGAGTTGCATTACCAGAAGAATATTATAAGTTATTAAGAGCTAGAGGTCATGTATGTAAAGGAACTTGTGAGAAATTCATAGACTTACAGATATTACAAACTTCTGATATCAACAAAGCTTTAAAAGATCCTTTTTGGAAACCATCCTTTGAATGGGAAAGACTTTTTGGAAAAGAAATGGGAGATTATCTTATTCTTTATCACAATTGTGATTTTAATCCAAAAGAATTAGAGATTGAATATTTGAGAAAAATAGAACATATTGCTACGCCTTCTTTAACTCCAAATGGGAGTTATGTAAATTCAGAAGGAGTAATGATTAATAAAGATCAGAATTTTGAAATAGATTCTACTTCTTTATGGTTGAGAGTAGCTAAACTAGCTGCAGTTATGACCCTAAATGATATGGGAGATATTCAAGAATTTCAATCACAAATGCAAGAGCTTTTAGCTGTTGATAAAATATTTTTAACCTAAGTATTAATTAATTATAAATTTAAATTATGTCAAGAATTTCTAGAGAAAACATCTTAGCCTCTAGCGGAAATCTACCAGTTTATCCTGCTGGGCTACCAGTATTTTCTACTGATGGATATTCCAATTTGGCACCTGGCCAATTAGCAGTCTGGAATCCAGTGACATTACTTTCTCTTGGTGTAGGTGCAACTCCTGCAACCAATGATAGAATTGTAATCTCTGTAGGCGTAGATGAAAAAAATATTAGATCTTGTTTTGGAGATGAGATCTACGGAAATTATATTCAAGCAGTTACATCTGAAGGATCACGTTGTGGAGTAACCCCAGTTTGGGATTTACTTTATAATTGTGTTTCATGTAATGATGAATTCACAATTTCTATTACAGTATCTGATGATACTACACAAAATACTTATCCATATAATAAACCAGCAACTTATACCTACACTGTAGGTACTGATTGTTGTGCTTGTTCTACTTGTACAAATGGTATTGATTGTCATCAATTATCTTGTGCATTGGTTAAGTCAATTAATGAAGAAAGAAGTAATTTCTTAAAAGGTTCTACTTTTTTACCATCACGTAAACGTCAAGAAAGTAAAGGTTTTACTGCCCATGTATTATATGGTGGAGCAAATCCTTCAACTGCTTTGAATCCTACAACTAAAGTATATTGTATTAACCCATTGGCTGATGCTTGTACTGGAAGTTGTATTTCTACAGGTACATTGATTAATCAAATTACCTGGACTGATGCAGTAGCTGGTGCACAAGTTGTACCTTTAACTTTTACTACTAATCCACTTAATCCTGCAGAAACATTAGTATATCAATTGCAATCAGTTGTTAGACAAATCAATACTGCATTAAATGGTAATGGTAGTGCAACTATTACTCATGGTACTGGATCTTGTTGTCCTTACCGTTTAGAAGTTAATACTTGCTTTAATGATTTTGCAATTACAGGTCTAGTACCTTGTGAAAACTATAATCCTTTTGATCCTGCAACTAATCCTATTACTTTAGAGCACAATTGTAAAAATTGTGATGTAGCACCAACTGCAACATTCTCTTGTGGTATTAGAATTATAGCAGATGCAATTGAATTGCCATGTGATAACTGTAGACCAGATTTAAATCCAGTATGGATGAAAAATCGTGAAATTGCAGTATTCCCATCCAAAGGTTTTTCTTGTGGATCTACATATGTACGTCAAGTACAACCTTCAATCCTTCCTGAAAATTTAGGTTATGATTGGATTGTAAAAGATTACATGAGTGAAAATGGAGGTAGTGGAAGAGATCATGATGCATATGAGCATCGTGGATATGGTGCAGCTGGATATCCTTTAGAAAGAGGAAGAAGTGGTGGAATTGGTAATATCAGATGTTCAGATACTGTCTGTTCTTATGCTATTGCTCATACATTACCACACACTGATCCTGGAGTAAGAGGGGTACCACATGCAACAAGAGGAACTACTATTGTATTAATTCCTACACAGGATGCTGTGACTAGGGCAGATTTTGAAGCATTAATTAATGCATACATAACTGCAAATAATCCAATTGTAAAGGCAACTGTTACTTGTGCTTCAGATCAAGATCAAATTGAAGCTCCAGTACGTTATCCAGATTCTAACGGATACATTCTTTAATAAAAATGGGGAGAAGGGGAGGTTCTCCCCTTTTTTCTTCTAAATATATAATCAATGAAAGTACATTTTGCAAAAGGCTACGCTTACTCTATTGAAAATGGAGAAAGAAAGTCTGTGGATGCCATTGAAGCTTCTCCTGTAAATTCTTGTTGCAAACTAGATTGTTGTACCAAGGGTTTATATATTGAAGACATTGCTACAGGCACTGTAATGGTTGGTTGGTTTGAAAATGGTGTCTGGACAACTGGTACAGTTGCTCAATTTGATGCTGCAAGAGCTTTATATGCCTAAGTGTTCTTGTATAAGAAACAACAACTATGATTTCAATCTAAATGTTTACTCTTGTTATTCACTAATCTATACAGATTTATCAGAGTGGATGACAGAGGAGCAGTATGTGATACCAGAAAGTTATAATGTTGAAGTAACATCACCTGATGGTCAAAAAGCAATATTAACTATTAAGACTGATCAAGCAAATAAGATAACTAGTAAGCATTTATATTCTATTCCTGGTTTGTGTATAACTGATGGAGTCTATTGTTTTAAAATAGATAATTGTCAGGATATAATTACAAAATCAAAAGCAATTACTTGCAAATTAGAATGTAGAAAAGATAGTCTTGTAATAAAAGCTTCTTCAGATGAAGATTGGGAAAACATAAAAGAAATAGAATCACATATTTCTGCAATACATTCCCAGGCAAATATTGGAAATTTTACAGAGGCAAACAAAGAATATAAGTTTGCAAAAAAGTTATTAGATAACCTAAATTGTGACTGCTGATGCCCTGCTATCAACAAAATAATCCATGTTCCTGTATATATAGTTGTACTCCTTGTACAACATGTACCACTTCTACCTGCATGAGACTAGGTAACATTGTAGTAGAAGAATGTAATTCAGTTGGTCCTTGTGGACAAGTTGGAAGTGTTTCATTTACTTGCTTCCAATATAACTGCACAAATATTCCTACATTTTCAGTATATTCTATATCAGATCCAAGTTTAATTTCAGTAGTATCTATTGATGCTGGTGGTTTAGTATTTCAAACATCTAACTCTGCTATTGGTGGAGAAAGAGTTGAAATAGTTTTCCATGCATCTTGTGATGGTTGTACTGGTAAATCAGATTATGGTTCTGTTGTAATTTATATTCAAAATATGTGTAAAGGTATAGCTTGTCCTGCTGGTCAAGTATGTCAACCTTGTACAGGACTTTGTGCTCCAGGATCTTCTGATTTAAATGTTACCAAATCTGCAACATCATATAATTCAAGTGGTGGATTAGTAATCTCTAATTAAATAATATGCCCTCACCAGCTTTCGTAACATCAAATGGAAATCAAGTAACCTGGACTATTAAGGTTACTAATCAAGGACCCAATCCTAATAATGGAGTATTTGTGCAGGAGACACTTCCAGCTGGAATGTCTTATGTATCTGCAATAGTATCCAAAGGGTCTTATAATTCTGGAACTCAAGTTTGGACAATAGGTAATCTTGCAGTTAATGAAACTGTAACAATGTATTTAACTACAGTTGTTACAGATATTAACCTTGCTCCTTTTACAAATACTGCACAAGTATTTGGTTCAACAATTGATCCAGATAACTCAGATAACTTAATTCAAGAAGTAGTTAACACTACTACTTGTCCCCCTGCAGCAGGTGCTGTAGATGATCCAAATTCCTGTCTTTGTGGGAATATGGCTACAAATGATACTCCTTGTACACATTGTACAACAGAGTGGATAATTATAGCTGGATCAGAAACTAATGTTGTAATTAATACATATTCTCAACTTACAGGAGAATATTCAGCTTCATTGATTGATCCTACTTTAGTTGGATCTTTTCAATATAATATATGGTGTACAAATTGTCCAGGAGGTGGATCTTATCAAGCATCTGGTCCTGCAACTGTAACCATTAACCCACTCTTTACTACTTTCCCTACTAATCAGTTAGTAAAAGAGGATTTCTTAAATTTAATAGTAGGAAACACTTCTGTTAATCTTTCTGCTATTCCTATTCCAGGTACCCAGGTATTTGTTTATAGAAATGGTCTAGAGCTTCCTCAAGTTGAATGGATAATTGCTGGTTCTTTAATCACATTTGTAACTCCATTTTCAACTACAATGGGAGGTCTAGGACTAGAAGGTGTAACAGCTCATTATTGGATACCATAAAAAACCCACATAAATGCCACGTATAAATATTTCACAACAGGCAGAACTCTCATTAGTTCCAGGTTCAATTGTAATAACAGATGCCTTAAATAGACAACGTTATCTTGGTCCAGGTGCAAATGGTGATCTTTTAACAGTAGTCGCTGGTTCTCCAGCTTGGACAACTGTTCCTAGTTCCTTCACTGTAGCAGGTGATGCAGGAACTAACCCATCAATTTTAATTGGTACTGATACTCTCTCTATTTTGGGAGGTTTAGGTATTGATACTCTTGGAAACTCTGGTGCAGATACTATTACAGTATCTTTAAATGCAGTATTAGATGATTTATCTAATGTCGTTGCTCCTGCTCCAACAGTTGGTCAAAACTTACAATTTGATGGTACTAATTGGATAAACGCAGATCCATTACAGTTTGGTGAATATCAAACAACTTTTGATGCTTCATTAGGTGTATTCCCAGGCGGTGGTGGTATTGTAGCTTCTGACTGGTTTAATACAACTACTGCCGGTGTTGTAGATGGACAATCTTTTTCTATTGGTGATCTTTTGATTGCTATAGTTAACTCTCCATCAAATGGTACTTATGCTGCAAACTGGGTTAGAGTATCCCCAATAGGATCCTTTTCTCAATTTACAGTTTCTGCAGATGGTGGTCCAGCGCAAACAATTTTAAACTTAGATACTCTCAATATTGCAGGCGGTACTAATATTACTACCACAATGTCTGCTTCTGATATTGTAACAATTGATTGGACAGGTGCTATTTCTGATTTATCAGATGTAGATACAGCTGGTGCAGCAAATGGTGCAATGTTATATTTTGATGGTACCAACTGGGTAGATTTTGCAATTGGAGCAGCTAATCAAATATTAACTGTTTCAGGTGGTATTCCTACTTGGCAAAATGCAGCTGCAACTTCTTTTACTGTAGCAGCTTCTGCAGGTACAAATCCATCTATTCTTATAGGTACTGATACTCTTTCTATATTAGCAGGTGTAGGTATAACAACTACAGGTAATGCTGGTGCAGATAGTGTAACTGTTGCTTTGAATGCAGCTATAAATGATTTAACAGATGTAGTTATTACTGCTGCAGCTGCTAATGAAATTCTAGCTTTTGATGGTACAAACTGGGTGGATACCAATGGTTGTACATGGTTAGGAAATTTCAGTGTAGATTGTTTATCTGATGTTGACACTACTGGTGTTGGTGTTGGAGATTATCTAGCTTGGGATGGTACTAACTTTGTTGCTACAACTCCAGGTGGTGGATTTACTTCTTGGACTTTAGCAGGAGATGCTGGTGCAAATCAGACTATTGGTGATGGTAACGTTGTTACTTTTATTGGTGGTAATGGTATTGCAACTGTAACATCTGCAACTGATAATTTAACTATCAACTATGATGGTTCATTAAACAATAACTCTGATGTAAATATTACAGCAGCTGCTTTAAATGAAATCTTAGCATTTGATGGTACTGATTGGGTAGACACAAATGGTTGTACTTGGTTAGGTAATTTTTCAATTGATTGTTTATCTGATGTAGTTTTAACTGCACCAGCTGCTGGTCAAGCTTTAACCTACAATGGTACAAACTGGGTAAACACTACTCCTTTTATTACTGCAGTTTCAGATACAGATACAGTTGATTTAACAATTACAGGAAGTACTCTTTCTGCAGATGTCTTGTTTTCTGCGACAGCTGGAAACGTTGCTCATAATGATACTGGTGTTGCAGTATTACCAGTAACTGAATATTTTACCCCAGGAAATGGTGATACAACTGTTACTTTATCAGGAGTACCTTTAGCTGGAACTCCTGTTCATGTTTATATTAATGGAGAAAGAGCACCAATTACAACTGAATGGTCAATTGCAGGAGCAGTTATAACTTTTGTTACTGCCTTTGGACCTTCTCCTGGAGCTCAATACTTTGGTTCAGTAGCTGTTGACTCTTTTAGATAATATTATAAGAATTTATTTTCTTATAAAATTTAATTATGCCACGTACACGAATAAGTAAACAATTAGAATTATCTACAGCCAATAATAGTGTTATTATAACTGATGTTAGCAATGAAGCTACTTATAAAGTTTTAAACACAGGTTATTTTGACATTGGAGGTGATATAAAAGTATATGGAATGAGTTTTGCAGATGTAGTAGCTGGTAATGCTCCAGCTATTACTGCAACTCCTCCAGCTGCTCCAACTGCTAGTGATGATGCAACTTTAATTAGATCATATGATGATTTAGTTAGGGTTTGGTATAGAACTGCTGGTACTTGGGCACATGCTTTTGATATCAAAGATGCTCATACAAGATTTGTTTCTAACACT
>Ga0138256_10000225_pt1 | contig 67201 bp, 53 predicted proteins | sample KNB2016incub_MG_FD_105486 | JGI IMG/M metagenome (GOLD analysis project Ga0138256, IMG submission 105486) | Active sludge microbial communities from wastewater in Klosterneuburg, Austria - KNB2014incub_MG | ecosystem: Engineered > WWTP > Activated sludge > Unclassified | place: Austria...
AGCAGGCAAGGTATTGGCGTCGATGCTCAGCATCCAGTTTATATCTGCTTTATCCAGTTCCAGTTCCCCGGCTGCGGTGGTATTGTTATGCAGGCTGATGTTATTATTTTTTACATCGCCAAATATCCAGAGCAGCATATCAAAAAAATGAACGCCTATGTTTGTGGCAATGCCCCCGCTTTTTTGCATATCGCCTTTCCAGCTTGCATGATACCAATGGCCACGGGAAGTGATGTACTGCAGGTTTACCTTGTATCTTTTACCTGACTTATCAGCAGCCACTTTTTCTTTTAAAGCTTTTATTGCCGGGTGTAACCTTAACTGCAAAATGGTAAATACCTGTTTACCGGTTTCCTTTTCAATTTCTTCCAGCGCATCTATATTCCAGGGATTGAGTACGATGGGTTTTTCGCAGATCACGTCGGCGCCTATGCGTAAACCAAACCTGATATGTGCATCATGCAGATAATTGGGGCTGCATACACTTACAAAATCTGTTTTATTACCCAGCCTTTTTTGTTTTTCCAGGTGCCGGTCAAAACGTTCAAACTCTGTAAAAAAATCTGCATCCGGAAAATAGCTGTCCAGGATGCCCACCGAATCGTGTTTATCCAATGCAGCCACCAGGTTATTGCCGGTATCTTTTATAGCTTTCATATGCCGGGGAGCTATATAACCACCTGCCCCTATAATTGCAAAATTTTTCATGTAGAATTGGTTTAGGAGTTTAGAAGTTTAGGAGTTTAGGCTAAACTCACTTCACTTTATTCTTTTTACTATATTATTCTCCAGTACATATTCCTGCCCGCTTTCTTTACAAACAGCTTTATGGTTCGCATCAAACTGTAATTTATGTCCAAACTCACTCATCCACCCGGTTTGCCGGCCCGGGTTACCAACTATTAATGCAAAGGCCGGAACATCTTTTGTAATTACAGCCCCTGCTCCTATAAACGCATATTCGTGAATGGTGTTGCCACATACTACGGTGGCATTGGCGCCAATACTTGCGCCCTTTTTTATCAGGGTTGTTTTATACTCCTGTTTACGGCTTACCGCACTGCGGGGATTTATAACATTGGTCAACACCATACTTGGCCCCAGGAAAACATCATCTTCACAAATAACGCCTTCATAAATGCTGACATTATTCTGCACCCTTACATTATTACCCAATACCACTTTGGGAGACACCACTACATTCTGCCCCAGGTTACAGTTGTTGCCGATAACCGCCCCGCTCATGATATGAGAGAAGTGCCAGATCTTTGTTCCCTCACCTATCTGGCAATTGTCGTCGATTATTGAAGTTGGATGTACAAAATAATTAGCCATGTATTAATTCTTATATTTTTCTTTAACAAAACCTGAAGAAGCTGGATGTGGTTTAATTGGTTGAATTTGGTTGAATGTTGTTGAAAATGGTTGAACGTTGTTGAACATTGCAACAATATTCAACCTTTAAACAACCTTCAAACACCTTCAACCCTTCAACAATTTTCAACCCTTCAACAACCTTCAACCCTTCATCGGGCAATTTTTTTCAAATACTCACCATAGCCGCTTTTTTCCAGTTCTTTAGCCAGCCTGAGCAAATGCTGTTTGTTGATAAAACCCATCCGGTATGCAATCTCTTCGGGGCAACCTATTTTAAGGCCCTGCCTTTTTTCAATAACCCGTACATATTCGCTGGCATCATTGAGTGATTCGAAAGTTCCGGTATCAAGCCAGGCAAAACCACGGTCGAGCACTCCTACTTTCAATTTTTTTTGTTTAAGATAATGGTCATTGACCGATGTTATTTCATATTCGCCTCTTTTACTGGGTTTGATTTGTTTGGCAATTTTAACGACGGTATTATCATAAAAATATAATCCGGGTACGGCATAATTGCTTTTTGGTTTGGCTGGTTTTTCCTCAATGCTGATGGCATGTTTTTCTCCATCAAACTCCACAACGCCATAACGCTCCGGATCGCTTACCGGGTATGCAAAAATAACGGCCCCTTGCGGGTCAACACTTTGCTGCAATAATTTACTGAACCCGCTGCCGTAAAAAATATTATCTCCCAATACCAGTGCCACACTGTCTTTACCAATAAATTTTTCGCCAATCACAAAGGCCTGTGCAAGGCCGTTGGGAACCTCCTGTTTTGCGTATTTAATGGTACAACCCCACTGGCTTCCGTCGCCCAGCAATCTTTTAAACTGATTCTGATCTTCGGGTGTGGTTATTACCAACACCTCTTTAATACCTGCCAGCATTAAGGTACTGAGTGGGTAATAGATCATTGGCTTATCGTAAATGGGCATCAGTTGTTTGCTGATTCCTTTAGTGATTGGATATAACCTTGTGCCAGAGCCGCCTGCCAATATGATTCCTTTCATATAAATACTGTTTAAGGTTGTTGTAAACTGTTGAATGTTGTTGAAGGGTTGAATGTTGTTGAAAGGATCAACCATTTTCAACTACTTTAAACAATGTTCAACTGCTTTCAACCCTTCCCCGTTTTTGCCAATTGTGTATTTCTCAAATTATTAATTTTTAACGATAAGGGCTGAATCATCTTCCGGACCAATGATAATTCTTCATCGGTTATAAAGTTCAGGTCAACTGAAGTAATCAAATGACTCATTGTTTCCATCAGGCTGCCATACGAAATGGAAGAAAAATGTGCCTGTTCCTTTGCAGAAGACCTGGTGGCGCCTTCTGCAATATTTGCTGCAACAGAAACTGATGCCCTTCTTAATTGATTTGTTAATCCGAACTTTTCCCTTTCTGGGAATTTTTCAGTCAGCCGGTAAATTTCCACAGTTAATTTTCTTGCTTCCTGCCAAACCTCCAACTTTTCAAATCCAAACTGATACATATATAATACTGTTTAATGTTGTTGAAGGGTTTAATGTTGTTGAAAGGTTCAACAATATTCAACAATTTTAAACAATCTTCAACCATTTTCAACTTTATTCAACGGCTTTCAATTACCATACTGCTTCTCATAATACTTTTGATAATCTCCACTCGTTACATGTTTCAGCCACTCGCTATTATTCAGATACCAGTCAATTGTTTTTGAGATCCCCTCTTCAAACTGCAGACTGGGCGTCCAGCTTAATTCTTTTTTTAATTTAGTGGCATCAATGGCATAACGCATATCATGCCCTGCACGGTCGGTTACATAGGTGATCAGTTTTTCCGAACTTCCTTTCTCCCGGTTCAGTTTTTCGTCCATCTGCCTGCACAATTCTTTTACCAGGTCAATATTTGTCCATTCATTGTGGCCGCCGATATTATAAGTTTCACCGATTTTGCCTTTATGAAAAACCACATCAATGGCCCCAACATGATCCTCAACATACAACCAATCCCTCACATTCTCGCCCTTACCGTAAATGGGCAGGGGTTTGTTGTTGATGATATTGTGAATGCAGAGCGGAATCAGTTTTTCGGGAAAATGGAACGGGCCATAATTATTACTGCAGTTACTGATCTTAACCGGTAATTTATAGGTATGATAAAATGCCCTAACAATATGATCGGATGATGCTTTGGAAGCAGAATAAGGACTGCGCGGGTCATAAGCCGTTTCTTCGGTAAAGAAACCTGTTTCGCCCAATGAACCATAAACTTCATCTGTTGAAATGTGATAAAATATTTTGTTTTCCATATTGCCTGCCCATAATTCTTTGGCGGCCTGTAATAAAGAAGCGGTGCCCAATACATTGGTGGTTATAAAAGCCAGTGGATCGGTGATCGAACGGTCAACATGACTTTCGGCTGCGCAATGCAACACTGCAGTAAATTGATGTTCAGCAAATAATTTTCTTAATAATGCAAGGTCTGTAATATCACCTTTGATGAACCGGTAGTTTGGTTCCTTTTCAATATCCCTTAAATTCTCCAGGTTACCGGCATAAGTCAGCTTATCCAGGTTAATGACCTTGTATTGCGGATATTTCTTTACAAATAACCGGGTGAGGTGTGAGCCGATAAACCCTGCCCCCCCGGTAACTAAAACTGTGTGCATGTATGATATAATATTTAGCGGGGCAAAAATAGGCAATAATTAGTGGTTGTAGAATGTATGGCAGGATAACAGGGAACTAAATAAAAGAGGGAATAAGTTTTAACCCTTCTTTACAATCCCGTAAAGGCCACATGAAAGTACTGTTTGATCTCATCCACATCAAACTGCTCGGCACGTTTTGCCGCTTTAGATGCAAACAGGCCACGCAGGGAAGCATCATTATACATTTTTTTCATGGCGGCAGCAAGGGCTATCACATCATTAACAGGCGTTAAAATGCCAAACTCACCAATTTCATATTTATTGATTACCCGGTGATGAAGATCCGTAGCGGGTGCCAGCAACTCCCGTGGGCCCGAGCTGCAATCTGTTGAGATGACAGGTTTGCCGCAAGCCAGTGCTTCAATGAGCACATTGGGGAAACCTTCTACATCGCTGCTCAGCACAAAACAATCGCTGCGGTGTACATATTTAAAAGGGTTTTTATCAAAACCACAAAAGATGACTTTTTCCATCAGCCCCAGGTCATGCACTTTCTGTTTCAATTCCTCTTCCATTACACCGGCGCCAACAATAAGCAGTTTGCAGGGCATGTTCTTTAAAATAAAAAAAGCCTGTATCAGCAGCAGGTGATTTTTCTCTTTGCGGAATCCGCCCACATTCACAAAATGAAAAACATCCTTATCAAAAACAAAATTGGTTGCTTCATCAACATGTGTCCTGATAAAATGCAGGTCGATTGGATTATATATTACCCGGACCGGTGTTTTTATCTTGAAATTTTCAATAAGGTCGGTCTGCATGGCATAAGAGTTTGCCAGAACCAGGTCGGCACGTTTGTAAGAAAACATGACCATGAATTTGGAGAACATGCGGTAAATGGATGAATGACTCTGCTGCATGGTAGTCTGGTGCGTTCTTTCGCACATGATCACATGGCCCTTGTATCCCCAAAAACTTTTCATCAATGCATTGATATAACAGGGGCGGTATAAAAAAGCCACCGAAATCTTTATTTTATTCTTTTTACAATACCGGTAAACTTTCCAGGAGATATACGGGAGTTTTAAAAAACGGATTGTCTTATCCTGAACCAGGGGTTCATTAAGGTTTAATATTTTTATTTCGGGAGGTATGTTATACTCGATGATGTTGCTGTACAGCGCCAGGTGTATTTCAAAATCATCTTTTAAATGGCCAAGTAAAAGCGACACGACCCGCTCTGCACCACCGGATTGTAAGGTATTAATAAAGATGAGCAGCCTGGGTTTTATACCATTCATTCGTTTTCATTTATCAGCAGAAAGGATACAAATATCTGTAATTTATTTCCGCTTCACTAAAAGAAGTTTATCAATGTTTTAATTCATTTGCCTGAACAGTTGTTCAAATTGTGCAACGATTGTATTTACGGAGAAACGTTTTAATGTGTTTTCTGTTATTTTTCTTCTGTTGAAAGCTAATGAAGTTGCGTTCCGGATTGCCATTGCAAAAGCTATCAGATCATTATCATCAACCAGCAAACCGTTTTCTCCTTCCGAAATGATTTCATTAATACCTCCCGGAACATCAAATGCTATTACCGGTATGCCCAGTGCACCTGCTTCCAGCAAAACATTGGGAAAGCCTTCGTAATAAGAACCCATCAAAAAAAGATCAGCATCTTCCATTCCCGAAAAAGGGTCTGTTTTTTCATCACTGAAAAAAATCTTATCCTCCATTTGCAGCTCATGCACCAGGTTTTGCAAATAAGCTTTACGTTTCCCGGCACCTGTAATATAATATTGAAATTCAAAAGAGAGCAGGCCAACCGCATGTATCAACCTTTCTATTCCTTTTTCTGCTGATAACCTGGATACAGTAATGAATTTATGAATTTTATCAGCCCCCCTGGCTGCATATGCTGTTTTACTTACAGCCGCATCCTGTACTGCATTATGTATTAAAGTTGTTTTGTTTGCCGGAACACCGTAATTGCTGATGAGGTCCTGCATCATATAAGCCGACTGGCAAATGATTAAATCAAAGCGTTTAAAATATTTTTTTATCAGCCGGTTATATACGGGCGGCAGTTTTGCCCTTTGGCTGTTAATGCTCACAATGCTGGACTCCCTGGCAACAAATTTTATTTTTCCAGGAAACGCCCAACGGAAAATGGCGAGGTAAAGATTCAGGTGATTGGCTGTTGTAAAAACAATATGCGGCTGATATTGCTTTACCAGTTTTTTAATCTTAAACAGTGCATACCGCACCCTGGGTTCTTGCAGGTCAGCAACTTCAATTGCGGGATTTGTTATTTTATAAAAAGGGTTTTTGTTATTTAATACAGCCAGCGATACCGAAAACAAATCTGTATTTATGTTATTGCATAAAAGAGAAACGAATTTTTCTGACCCGCCGCATTGTAATGTTGGCGTAAGTATGAGGAGTTTTATTTTTGGCGTAGTATTCACATTGTTTAGTTAAAAAACTTAAATCCTGCCTGGATGAATGGCAATATAATCATCTATTCCATCCACCTGTTTATTATGATCACCCTTATGTTTGAGGTTGTAACCAAGATCCTGTAAAAAACTGATGCATTTATCCCGTACCCCCGGCAAATGATATTCATGTGTTGCCAGCAAAATATTGGGTTTGTATTTTTTCAATGTATTTACCGAACCCTGCAATACATCAAACTCAGCTCCTTCAACATCAATTTTTATAATATCGGGTTTTTCATAACCTTTTTCCAGCAACCCGTCTATTGCAAAACACTGCACTGTTATTTTATCAGCAGTTCCTGAAAATACAGGCGATTCTTTTATATAGGTATTACCTTCTTTTTGTATTGCTGAATTTGAGAACTCAACCTGTTTTTCCGAATCGGAGATGGCAAATGGCAATAACTCAATATTGTTATGAATCATAAGCTTACTGTTGAGGCTGATATGCTTTTCAAATAGCTGCCGCACCAATGGTATGGGTTCAAATGCATAAATTTTACCTTGCTGCATAACCCGGTTACCAGCCAGTGCATGAAAGCCGATATTGGCGCCGATATCATAGTAAACAGTATCTTTTTTAAACCAGGATAAAAACTGTTTCATCATTTCCGGATCCTCATAATAACCCAGGATATATTCATAGCTGCTGGATGTGGTCCACAGGTATCCCTTAAGCGGCCCTGCCATTACAGGCAAAAACTTTTGCCTGAAAATGTAGCGGCAGATCTTAATAACCCAGCGATTAATAAAATTTCTGTTTAGCATGCTGTATAATATGACTGAACTCGGTGTTTAATTTAAATTTTTTATTGAGTATGAGCAGGATGATAATGTACAGCAAAAAGCCCAAAATAATATTCAGCCATATACCTGCCCCGAAATAATCTGCTGCCCAATAAAGGCCCGCGGCAATGACAGCATTTATTAAAATGATAACCACTGTATATGTCAGTACTGCTTTATAATTGATTGCCGGTGCAATTTTTTTACAGATAAAGTACATGGCCAGGTAATTAATAACATTCACGATGATAATGCCATAGGGATAACCATAAGCGCCATACCGGTTTGTACATATCCAGATGGCGGCTATTAACAGTACATTTAAAATAACCTGGTAAAAAAATGCCTCCCTGATGGCCTGTAATGCAATGAACACCCGGGTGACCATGGTATTAACCGCAATGCAGAAAATACTTACCGCCAGTAATTGTAAAAAAACAGCCGATTCCGTTGCTGCTTCCGTTGTAAAATTATGCCGGTGGTAAAACAGCTCAACAATTGGTGCTGCAAAAACAAAAAGATAAAAACCCATGGGTATTAAAATAAAAACAAGCAGCTTACTTGTCTTCACAAAAGTGTCATTCATCGATTCATAATCCTGCCGGGCAACTTCTTCATTTAATTTTATGCCGCTTACATTACTGAACTGTGCAGTTACCAGGGTGTTGGGAATATCGGCAATGTTTTTACCGTAGTTCATCACGCTGATAATACCGCTGCCAAAACCGCTTAGCAAATACAGCGGAAACATGCTGCTGGCAACAGTTGCAATCTGCCCCAGTTCGGCATAAAAAATATTACCCCGGGTTTGTTTTGTAATTCCTGCCCGGCTGATGTGAAATTTCCAGTTCAGCATTTTTTTCATTACAACCAGTAAAATAACCAGGTTGAAAGCATAAGCGATCAGGCCGCCCAGGAAAACACTCAGTACATCATAATCTGCTTTCTGCAAAAAAATACAGACTATTGCTATGCAGCTTTTAAGGCTGCTGATGATCATCGGTATGCTGAAGTATTTCAGCGATGTGATGATGGTATTAATATAATTGGTCAGGATATGAAAAATAAAGAAGAAAGATCCTGCCCAGAAATAATTACGGTATGTAAGTATATCGGCTTTTGAGAATTTAGAGATCATGCCGAAAAAAGCAGGCCCGAAAAAATACATCATTACCAGGAAGGCAATACCGATCAACAAATAAACAAGCAGGAAAAAATTAAGAAATGCCTCAGCTTTTTCATTTCCTTCGTTTTCCCTGATGCGCATACTTTCCGGTATCAGCACTGCGGTGTCGATACTGTTTATAAATCCCGACATCAGGATCATGGAGGCAAAAACAAAAAAGTAAATATCGGTTTTGATATTACTGCCAAAATACCGGGCAATAATAATGGTTAATAAAAACAGGATGCCTTTGGAGATAATGTTGAATAAAACAGAAAGTGCAGTTCCCCTTTTATACGACTCTTCGTTTATCAACCTTAAAAAATTCATTGGCAGGGAAGTTATAATGTTTTATTTAAAACCAATAAGTTGTTTATTGAGCCACAAAGAAAATTTTTCGCCGGAAAGACGTTAAGACGTTCATTTTTCGCCAAAAGCGCAAAACCGCCTTTCCGTCTTCCCGGCTATTTTTTTTCCGGTTTTTTCTTCCCGGCTTTCAGGTTTAGAAACAAAAATAGCGGTTCATATCTAAAATCAATAACTCAGCAAATGAATTCCTCCGTTACCTTTGCCGACTATGCATTACGCTTCAATAGAAAATTTAGCCAAATCGTTTGGCATAAGAACACTTTTTAAGAACATTTCCTTTTATGTGGAAGAGGGTGATAAAATTGCCCTGGTGGCCCGCAATGGCAGCGGCAAATCAACTTTATTAAAAATTATTGCCGGGCTTGATACTGCCGACAGCGGTACTGTTTGGGTACATAAGGATATTAAAGTGATCATGCTGCAGCAGGATACTGTTTTTGAAGAAATGAAAAGCATCTGGGATAATGTGCTCAAGATGAACAACCCGGTTGTAAAAGTTGTAAAGGAATATGAAATGTGCCTGGAGCAGGAGGCTGAAAATATTGAGAAGCTAACCGACCTGATGGCAAAGGTTGATGAACTGAATGCCTGGAATTTTGAAAGCGAACTGAAACAGATACTGGGAAAACTGAACCTGCACCATTTGAATGAGCCGGTAAAAAACCTGAGCGGCGGACAAAGAAAAAGGGTGGCGCTTGCCCAATCATTGATTGAAGCCCAGCTGCATGAAGGCAAATGTTTGCTGATACTGGATGAACCTACCAACCACCTGGATGTACAGATGATCGAGTGGCTGGAAGATTATTTATCGGCACAAAAAGTTACGCTGATCTGTGTAACACACGACCGGTATTTTTTAGATGCTGTGTGTAATGAGATACTGGAGATGGACGATGAAAAGATTTATGAATACAAGGGAGACTATGATTATTTTTTAGAACAGAAAAGCCTGCGGCATGAAATACAGGCCAGCGAACTGCAAAAAGATAAAAATATTTTCCGCAAGGAACTGGAATGGATGCGTAAGCAACCCAAGGCACGTACTACCAAATCAAAATCGAGGCAGGATGCATTTGCAGAAATTGAGGAAAGAGTGGGCCAGCGCAAGGAAGAAGCAGAAGTGAGCCTGCAGGTAAAGATGACGAGGCTTGGCGGCAAAGTGCTGGAGATGAAAAAAATAAATAAAACTTATGGCGATAAAATAATACTGAAAGGATTTGATTACAGCTTTAAAAGAGGAGAGCGCATTGGCATTGTAGGTAAGAACGGAATCGGCAAATCAACTTTTTTAAAAATTGCGTTGCAGCAGGAAAAGCCCGACAGTGGTAAAGTGAATCACGGTGATACGGTGGTGTTTGGAAATTTTAACCAGGAAGGATTACAATACAAAGAAGATAAACGTGCTATTGAATATGTAAAAGATTTTGCAGAGTTTTTCCCGTTGGCAGATGGTGGTAAAATTTCTGCTACCCAGTTCATGGAAAAATTTGGTTTTTCAGCTGAGCAGCAATACACACCACTGAGCAAATTAAGCGGTGGTGAAAAACGGAGGCTGCATTTATTAAGCATCCTTTTTCTCAATCCAAACTTTTTAATCCTGGATGAGCCTACCAATGACCTTGACCTGCAAACCCTGAGGACACTGGAGGAATTTTTACTGGATTTTCCCGGCTGTATTTTAATTGTAAGTCACGACCGGTATTTTATGGACCGCATGGTGGATCACCTGTTTGCTTTTGAAGGTGATGGGGTGATCAAGGATTTTCCGGGCAATTATACTTTATACAGGAAGTGGAAGGAAGAAGAAGAAATTCAGTCTCAGGACAGGAAGAAACCAGAATTACAAAAAGAGGTTTCGGTCCCTCCCCCTTCGGGGGAGGTTAGGAGGGGGCCAACCTTCAAAGAGAAGTACGAATTTGAGCAACTGGAAAAAGAAATACCCGGACTGCAAAAAGAAAAAGCAACACTTGAAGAAAATATGAACAGTGGCAGTATGGATTATGACGAACTGCAAAAAGCTGCAGAACGTATCAGCAGTATTGCACAATCGATCGATGAAAAAGAAATGCGCTGGCTGGAGTTGAGTGAACTGCTGTAATGATCTACACTAAAGGAATTTTTATTTCAATCCTGGTTCCTTTCCCGGGTTTTGAATTAATTGCAAAATCACCTTTCATCATATGTGTTCGCTCCTTAATACCCAAAAGCCCGAAAGAAAGACTGGGGCGTTTTTTATTTGTTTCAAACCCTACGCCATTATCCTGCACCAATAGCTGTACAGCATCTTTCACTTTTTCAATATTAATAATTACGGTTTCGGCCCTTGCATGCCGGGCAATATTGGTAAGCGATTCCTGCAGTATCCTGAACAACCCGATGGATATATCCGGATCAATATTTACATCATCAAAATTATTATTATAGAGTATCTCTTTACCTGACCGCTCAATAAACTCCCGTACCTGCCATTCCAACGCTGCATTTAGTCCCAGGTCATCAATAATACTCGGCCTTAATTCAGTAGCAATCCGCCTGATAGAATCTACCGTTGCATCTACAAGGGCAATGGTATTATCAAACTTTGTTTTTATCGCCGGATCGGTATCAGTAACTTTTTTCTTTAACCATGCTATATCCATTTTTAACCCGGTCAGTTGCTGCCCCAGTTCATCGTGTATTTCCCTTGCTATTTTTGTCCTTTCTTCTTCTCTTACATTTTGTAAATGCGTACTCAGCTCTCTCAGTTGTTCGGTTCGCTGGTTTAAAGCATCTTCAGCTTTCTTGCTTTCTGTAATGTCTATCATTATTCCCCTTAACTGAACAGGCAGGTTATTTTCAACAATTACACTAACAATATCCCGCAGCCATACAACGGTTCCGTCCTTAGCCATCATCCGGTATTCAAAGTCGTGCTGCTTTTTTTCCTTTGTACAATTAGTGCAATAATCAATGACCCATTCTTTGTCTTCCGGGTGAATATGATTTGCCCAGAACCGGTGATCGTTGATCCATTCTTCAGCCGGATACCCTAAAATATCTTCTGCTTTTTTGCTGATATAGGTAAACTGAAAATTTGCAGCATCTGCCTCCCATACAATTCCATCAAGGGTATTGATGAGTGTATCTATTTTCTGATGAGACCTAAGTATCTCCAGTTCATGATTTTTACTCCCGGTAACATCGGCAATGGTACCTATATAGCCAGTTATTTCCCCATCGGCTTTTATTACAGGAACAGCCTTGCCATTTACCCACCTGAGTCTTCCACGCTTATCAACAATGCGGTATTCCGAAAATGAGGCTTCGGCGATTTTTGTTTTGCTGTTCCATTTTTTAATTTGTTTTTCCCGGTCTTCCGGATGAATGACTTTCATCCAAGCATCTCCCATCGCCTGTTCAAAGCTCAGGCCGGTATACTTCATCCAGGTTTCATTTACATAAGTAGTTAAGCCTTTTGCATCTGTTTCAAAAATTCCTACAGGCGCCGTTTTCGTTAATGTTCTGAAACGGAGTTCACTCTCAGCAATCAGCTGCTCATTTTTTTTCCGGCTGGTTATATCACTGAAAAAAACCGAAAGGCCGTCGGGTGAAGGGTAGATCAGGTTCTGAAACCAGCGGTCATATGGCTGGTAATACTCTTCCATGGTTATCATTTCCTGGTTTTCCATGGCCCGGTGATACGCCAGGTAAACAGGCTGACCTATATCTTCGGGAAATTCAGTCCAGATATGTTTTCCAACCAGGCCGGCAGGATCTTTTTCCAGCAATTCGCCTGCTTTTTTATTTACAAAACTGTAACACCAGTTGCTGTCTATGGCCACAAAGCCATCGGTAACCCTCTCATAAATATCTGCAAGTTCCTTTTCCGATTTTTTTCGCTTACTGATATCGATCAGGGTTGTCAGCCAATAAGCCCTGCCATCAAGCTCAATTTTTTCGGTTGAAAAAAGACAATGAACAATTTTGTTGCTCTTTGTTTTAAATGAGAGTTCCCTGTTCAGCAATTTCCTGTTCTCTGCAAACTGCTCCCATATTTTTTTTACAAAGCGTTCATCAATTAAGCCAAGTTCAAGCCCGGTTCTGCCTATAACATCTTTCCGCTTCATTTCTGCCAGCTGCAGCAAATGGTCATTTACATCAGTTATGATATGATCTTCGCCGGTAAGTATCATCCCTACCAGGTTATTGTGGAATATCTTTAAGAATTTATCATCCGGGGCTTTCATTATTAACCTTTAATTATAAATAAAAGGAATTGTAATAACAGAGATATGCCCACAAGGATAGCAATATACAAATATAGTTTGGTAGATACCAGCCCCTAAAAAATGTAATATATCTACTACAGCTACATGCTGAATTTAAGTGATATTAACTGCTAATGAATTTTTTGGCAGTGTGTCAGTTTGAAATACTGACTAAAAACTTTAATCTCAATCTGATCTTGTCGAAGACGGGTTGACTTTATATAGCCCCGGTTTCTACAAGCCTGTCTGCCGACAAAAGCAGGCTCAACCTGGCAGCTTTTCAAATTGATACACTGCTTATTTTTTATACAATGCCCGCAGTAAAATATTTTGTCTAACTTTCGGAATACATTTTCCAAACCTGTTGTATGAAGGAACGTTTTTACTCACTTGATGTATTCCGCGGTGCTACGGTTGCATTAATGATAATGGTAAATAACCCGGGCAGCTGGGCACATATTTTTCCACCGCTTGGGCATGCTCCCTGGCATGGTGTAACGCCCACTGACCTGGTATTCCCGTTTTTTTTATTTGCCGTTGGTAATGCCATGGCTTTTGTAATGCCCAGGTTAGATGCTGCCGGAGAAAGCGCTTTCTGGAAAAAAATAATCAGGCGTACACTGCTTATTTTTTTAACAGGTGTATTCCTCAACTGGTTTCCGTTTATTAAATATAACGAGGCCGGCAGTTTTGTTGCAAAATCATTTGAGAACCTCCGCATATTTGGCGTATTGCAACGCATTGCCATCAGTTATTTTTTTGCATCGGTTATTGTTCATTATTTTAAAGTAAGGGGTTCATTTGTTGCAGGCATGTTCATTTTATTAGGTTACTGGTTTTTATGTGTGGTTGCCAATCCTGCCGACCCCTTCAGTTTGAACGGCTGGTTTGGTACGGGGGTTGACAAAGCCCTGCTGGGAGAAAAGCATATGTACCATGGCGAGGGTGTTGCGTTTGATCCCGAAGGTTTGATGAGCAGTTTTGCAGCCATTGTGCAGGTAATACTGGGATATCTTGTTGGTAATTATATTCTGCAAAAGGGTAAAACAACTGAGATGCTGAATGGTTTATTTGCAGCCGGCTGTGTTTTGGTATTTGCCGGCCTTTGCTGGAACATGGTCTTTCCGCTTAATAAAAAAATATGGACCAGCAGTTATACCATTTATACAACCGGGCTTGCCTTGCTGATCTTATCAGTTATGATTTACCTGATAGAATTTAAAGGCAGCAAAGGCTGGTGGAGCCGTTTCTTTGATGTGTTTGGAAAAAATCCGCTTTTCATTTTTGCCATGAGCGTCTTTATACCCCGGACCATGGGCCTTATCCGTATAAGCAATGGTTTTACCAACGAAGGGAAACCTAAATTTCTGAACCCGCTGAGCTGGTTTTACGAACATTTATGCAAACCCGTATTTCCATCCGATCCCCGGATAGGATCATTTGTTTATGCGCTTTGTTTTATTGGGATGATGTGGTTTTTAGCGTGGGTGCTGGACAGGAAGAAGATTTATATCAAGGTGTAAAATAAACTACTTTATCGATTTGTCATTAAAAAAATAATTGATGAAATACTTGTAACCAATGACAGCAGGGAAAAACATTGTATATTATTTTTTGGCAACCGTAATTTTTTTTCTGTTGAAATTTGCCTTTACATTTACCACTGTTAATGACCTTATTTTTTTACTCAATCCTACCGACGGGCTGGTTGAACTGGTAACCGGATCGCAGTCTGTTTATTTATCTGGCAGCGGGTATTACCACGAAAAATTCAATATCCTCATCGACAAATCCTGCTTAGGTTTTAACTTTTGGTTGTTATGCTTTTTAATGCTGACATTCCTGACTTTACAGTATTTTAACAGGCATTTGCACAAGGCTTTAATAATTCCTGCTAGTTTATTTTTTGCCTACCTGGCAACGCTTTTCGTAAATGCCTCAAGAATTGCAGCATCCATCCTGGCACAAAAAATGGCAAATAATTTTTTACCCGAAAGGCCGCACTTCATTCTTCACGAATCAGTTGGTGTAATAACGAATCTGATCTTCCTGATAGCAATATATTATTTAACAGAACGGCTTTTAATAAACAAACTACCCCATGCGAAACCTGCTAAACCCTAAATGGATCTTTATAATAAACACAATTCCCGTTGCTGTATTATTATTTCTTTTTATTGGAGAGTTCAATATTATTAAAAGCCTTTTAGATGATGAAAGCATCCGGCTATGGAAGATCTTTGGCTTTACTTTAAGCATTCTTGCTGTACTGAATTTTGCATATGCAGTTTTCCTCACTTTGAAAAAAAAAGTTACCTCAATTTTATATGCTGCAATAGCATTGCTTTGTTATATACCCTTCATTTATCTTTATAGTATATACTCAGATAAGATACTGCCTTTTAACATCCCGCAATGGATGATACCGGACAATTTACTTTTATATGTGGGTACTTTCCTAATGCCCACACTTGCTTACTCCTTATTTGTTTTAGTTGTTCATTTTACACCACAAACCAGTGAGCATAAAGCCTGGAAAAGCTTTTTGATCGCAATCATTATCCCGGTTTCCTGGTATTTATTTTCCCAGATATTACTTCCTTTATGGCAACGGGTTGAAGCTGATTTTGGTATACACGCAATAATAATTCTAACCATTGCGGGTACAATAATTTTTCTTTTTTTCCTGATCAGGGCTATATATATTCTTATCACCAAAAAAAATAATGTTTTACAGAAATACCAATTAGCCTGGAAAATACCTGTTTCAATCTTACTCCCGGTTTTGGGACTGGCGGTAAACAACGGATATCTTACCAACTGGCTCAGGTTTGGAGATTCGGGGATATTTGGAGATTTCAGCAGTTACTGGTTTTACTCCCTGGCTATTTTAAATGGCATACTGATTTGTATGCCAAATATTGAAAACAAATGGTATCGCATTATATTATTTGCAGGGCGAAGTATCGGCTTTGCTTATACCATGTACTTTTTTCTTGTCTTTCTCCCTTTTCTCCCATTATCGGTCATTGCAATAGCCGCAGTGGGTATAGGTTTTTTAATGCTTACACCATTGCTTCTTTTTGTTATTCATGTTCATGAATTATCAAAAGATTTTGTATTCATAAAAAATAATTTTTCAAAAAACATAGTCTGGTGTGTCGCTGTTTTAAGTTTTATCACAATTCCTGCATTCATCAGCTTTGATTATTTAAATGATAAAAAAGTTTTGCTTGAAACACTTGACTATTTGTACAGCCCTGACTATTCGAAAAAATATAACATAAACAAACACTCACTAAAAAACACAATTGATGTTGTTAAACATCATAAAGACAATAACAGGAGCATGATTTTTGGAAGCAGGATTCCTTATTTATCTTCTTATTTTAACTGGCTTGTGCTTGACAACCTTACATTGTCAGATTCTAAAATCAACAGGATTGAAAATATATTTTTTGGAAGTAAACCATTTGACAGAAGAGCTGCAGATACAAAGAACACAGATGTAAAGATTACAAACATCAATACCGAAAGCATTTTTGATAAATCGCAAAATGCCGGGTTGAGCCGGGTTGACCTGGAAATAACCAACAATGGTAACAATGGCGGTTTTGCTGAATATACTACAACATTTGACCTGCCGGAAGGTTGCTGGATAACTGATTACTACTTGTATGTAGGTAATAAAAAGGAAATGGGAATTTTAGCAGAAAAAAAATCTGCCATGTGGGTCTATACACAAATACGAAATACAAACAAAGACCCGGGGATTTTATATTACCTCTCAGGCAATAAAGTTGCTTTCGGGATTTTCCCTTTCGGTCAGCATGAAATACGGAAAACCGGAATTGAGTTTTTGCACAAAGAACCAATCAGCATCACAATAGATAATAATTCTGTAAAACTTGGCAACGATGAAGAAACAGGTTCAAAAGAAAATTCCGTTAACGATCATGTCATTTATATTTCAGCCAGGCAAAAGCAGGCATTGAGAAAGGTTCAGCGGAAACCATATTTTCATTTTTTACTTGACATTTCAAAGGATAAGGGCAGGTATTCAACCGATTTTACAAAACGAATTGAACAGTTCCTGCAAACCAATAAAGCATTTGCAGCAAATGCAAAATTGAGTTTTGTAAACAGTTATGTCAGTTCGGTACCATTAACCGGCGATTGGAAAAAAACATACCAGTCAAAAACATTTGAGGGTGCATTTTTTCTGGACAGGGCAATAAGAACCACACTGGTCAACTCATCAAAAGAACCAGGCGGTTCTTACCCTGTAATAGTTGTAATAACAGACAGCATAAAAAATTCAGTTTTAGATGCTGATTTTACAGACCTCAAAATAACTTTTCCTGAAAGCAGTTTATTTTTCGACCTCGATGAAAATGAAAAATTACATCCGCATTCATTAATTAAGAACCCGCTTGATCCACTTTCAGACAGCATACAATATTCCTTTGCGCATACCGTCTTAGAATACAGGTCAGACAAGAATATTATCAATTATCTTCCAGATAACAATCAGCCAGATATTCTGCTAAAGAAAGATCTTTTTGATGTTAAAGCCTCAGAAATAAAAGAAAAGAACTGGCAATCGGCTTTAACCATGCAAGGCAAATGGATATCCCTGGCGATACACCCTGAAACATCTGAAAAAGAATGGCTAAACCTGGTAAAATACAGTTTCATCTCAAAAGTAATGACCCCGGTAACATCATACCTGGTAGTAGAGAACGAGGCACAAAAAGCTATTCTGAAAAAGAAACAGGAGCAGGTTTTATCAGCTAACAAATCATTAGACCTTGGCGAAGATCCCCTGCGGATGAGTGAACCGGGTTTAATTCTTTTAACAATTTTACTCTTGCTTGTATTATGGTATAAAAAGAAAAGCAGGCAGCGAGTCAGGAATTGACAGGACTTAATTATTTAATTTATTAGTTCCATCGCTGGTTTCCACAATATATGCCTCCGGCGAAATATTAAACTGTTTCTTATATGCATCTGAAACCATTTCGATAAAATTATTAACTGCTTCAGACCTAACGATATTAATGGTACAGCCTCCAAAACCGCCGCCCATCAGCCGGGCGCCGGCAACATTTTCATCGGCAGCAGCCAGTTCAACCAGCAGATCCAGTTCAGCGCAGCTCACCCGGTACCGTTTACTCAGCCCTGCATGTGTCTGAAACATCAACTTACCAAAACCGGCAATATCATACTGCTGCAGCAGCGTTGCAGCTTTTTTTGTACGCTGTATTTCTTCAACCACATAAGTGCAGCAATCATACATTTCATTTGTCAGCAGGTTTTGAAAGGGCTTGATCTGTTCGGGGTAACTGATATCCCTGAAGGATTCTATTTTGAGTTTGTCTTTTAAAATGGCCAGGCCCTGCTCACAGTGCTGCCTGCGTATATTATATTCACCTGCTGCCAGGGAGTGTTGCACTTTGCTGTTCATTAAAACAATGGAAAAGCCATCCAGCTTCAATGGAAAATATACATGTGAAATATTTTTGCAGTCGAGCAGCAGTACATGATCTTTTCTTCCATGCAGGCTGGCATACATATCCATGATACCGCATTTAACGTTTGGATAATTGTGTTCGGCCCGCTGGCAAAGCAAGGCCAGCTCCACCCTGTTTAATCCGCAATCAAATATTTCATTCAATGCAAAAGCAAGCCCGCCCTCAACGGCCGCAGAAGAGCTCATACCTGAGCCAATGGGAATATTACCCGTAAAAGCACAATCAAATCCACTTAGCGGTTTACCCAAAACCAGGAATTCATGTACAACACTCAACAGGTAATTCTTCCAGCTTTCACTTCGTTTTACATCATTTATCTTACATGTATATTTTTCTTCGTAATCAACTGCATAGAAATTCATTTCCTTGCTTTGATTTTTAGCTACTGCACAATAAATGCCTTTATCAATAGCCGCCGGCATTACATAGCCATCGTTGTAATCAATATGTTCGCCAATTAAGTTTATTCTGCCCGGCGAAAAATAAATTGCGGGGCTGCCGGAAAAATTTTCAGTAAAAATGGTTTTGACCTGTAAAGCAAGTGCATTCATGGGGCTAATTTAACGCAGTTATCCTGTATGCTGTTTTAAATAGCGCAGATTTTCCCCGGGCAAGTGTGATCAGCCCCATGCCGTTATTAAAAGCATCGGGGGCCGCACTCAGGTTTTCAATGGCGATACTCTTACGGTGTTCCGGTGTATAAATATTTAGATAGGGGTAAGCTTCTCCGGGATAAATTTCCAGCTGCAGTTTTTTTGAAATGTCTCTTAAAACACAAAGTGGCTGACATTCATGAAAATTCACTCTATAGCAATTATCAAAAACAGTATTCCCTATTTTTTTTAAGGAACCGAATTCTTCATACTTTTCTAATTCCCCGGTAGGAATCAGGGCATCATTAAACTCCAGTTTTTCCTTGGTTTGAAATTCCAGCTGCAGCTCATCAATGCCTGCTCCAAAACAAAAATAAGGATGCCAGCCATCCTGAACAGGTATCAGTCCGCTGTCTTTATTGATTATTTCAGTTATAATCTCCAGGTGGTTATTGCTGCTTAAGGTATAAATAATTACACAATCATATGCAAACGGATACCCTTTATCCCATCCACGATATTCATACTTCATACTGACAGATGCTTTTGTTTCGTCTGCCTGTTGCGCAGTTATTTTAAAAACCGCATCATACAGTAAGCCATGCAATGCATGGCCTTTGTCTGTGTATTTTTCAACCTGGTATTCCTGCCCGGCAAATTTGTACCGGGCATTATGTATCCTGCAGGCAAAGGGAGAAAGTTTACAGCTTTTAAAGCCAAGCCTGGCTACATTGTTCTCAAAATCGGTTGCCGATGAATAGTTATCGATAACATTCAGCTGGTTGCCGTTATGCAGTACAGAAAATGAATAAAGGATAGCGCCGCATGCAGGAATCAGTTCTGCTGTGGTTTTGGATTGTTCATCACAAAGCACAATCTTATCAAAGCCGTCTTCATTTTTTGCAGTTACAGAAAACATATTCCTGAAATTAGAAAGTTCAATTTATATCAGTTTTGCGAACTGATAACGCAAAAGAAAATTATTTTTATTTCCCTACCTGTTCCAATGCCTTCACTACTTCCGTTACAGGAAGCTTACAGGTTTTATCCCTGCACACATAAATAGTGGTTTGTCCGGCTACTAATTTGTTTTCAAGCAATTCTAACTTACTTTCAGTTTTTCCGCCCAGCAAAATTACATCGGGTAAATAATGCTCATCAAATTCCTGCCGCTTGGTTTTAAAGTCATCGCCTGTAATGGCAACTTCATACAGCGGTTTGGTAAACCAGGCCTGCAGTATGCCCCAGTTAGCATAGAAATAAATATTCTTCTCTATATCTGCCTCCACATTAATGAGCATCTGTTTTGCCTTGCTGATATAATCTTCGTCATAAAAAAAATGCCCCAGCAGAAAAAGGTTCTTCGCCATTTCGGAGTTGGAAGAAGGAATCACATTATCGGCCACTTCCATTTTACGTGAAATCAGATTGGAGTATTTGTTATGCGTATAAAAAAACATTTTTGATTTGGGGTCGAAGAAATGTTCGATGGCATAGGCTGTTAAAGTATTGGCTTCATCCAGCCATTTTTCGTTGAAGGTTGCCTGGTACAGGTCAATAAAGGCGGCAATGGTAAATGCATAATCATCCAGCAATGCTTTGATGGAAGATTTACCATTCTTATAATTCCGTGTCATCTCTCCGTCTTTTGCAATGGCGTGTTTCAACAGAAATTCTGCATTGGTGATTGCCTTCGTTAAAAATGCTTCTTCACCAAAAGCCCGGTATGCATCCACATATCCCGATATCATCAACGCATTCCAGCTGCTGAGTACTTTATCATCAAGGCCCGGCTTTACTCTTGCCTCTCTTATCTTCATCAGCTTTGCCTTGCCTGCATCAATCTTGTTTTTTAATTCAGATACGGAAAGGCCCAGTTTTTTTGCAGTCGCTTCATCAGCCTCTCTTCGTAACAAAATATTTTTATCATGCTCCCAGTTACCTGCGGCTGTTACATTATAGTAGATAGAAAAAACATCAGCATCGGCTCCTAACTTTTTTTCAATTTCTTCCTTTTTCCACACATAGTATTTTCCTTCTTCGCCTTCGCTATCGGCATCCAGCGATGAATAAAATGCTCCTTCGGGTGATGTAAGTTCATGCTGCACAAAAGCAAGTGTTTCGTAAATTACTTTTTTATACAATGGATTTTTTGTTTGCTGAAATGCGTGTGCATACAAACTTACCAGTTGCGAATTATCGTAGAGCATCTTTTCAAAATGCGGCACATGCCAGTCGGCATCGGTTGAGTAGCGTGCAAAGCCGCCTTCAAGATGATCGTAGATTCCGCCGTAAGCCATGTTTTCCAACGTAACCGTTACAGCTTTTAAAGCTTCTTCATGCTTACTTAAATAAGTATAGTGCAGTAAATATTCCCAGTTTGATGGCATAGGAAATTTAGGTGCCCGGTTGGCACCGCCTTTTTTAAAATCAAGATTGGCCTTCATGTTGGCGAACTGCTTATCAAGGTCGGATATCGAAAACACTTTACCCGATTCCTTAAAGCTCACATTCTCTACCTGGTGAATACCATTGGTTACCTGCTCCGCACTTTGTAATAATTTCTGTGGCTCTTTCTTTTGTACATCCACAAAATATTCCAGCATCTGTATCCACTTGGTTTTTGGAAAATAAGTGCCTGCATAAAACGGCCGTCCATCTGCCAGTGAAATGGCATTTAACGGCCAGCCACCGCTGCCGGTGATGAGTTGTGCGGCTGCCATATACACCTGGTCCACATCGGGGCGTTCTTCCCTGTCCACTTTTATGCAGACGAAATTTTCATTCATCACTTTCGCCACTTCTTCATCTTCAAAGCTCTCATGTTCCATTACATGGCACCAGTGGCAGGCGGCATAACCAATGCTGATGATGATGAGTTTGTTTTCATCCTTTGCTTTTTGCAAAGCCTTATCGCCCCAGGGATACCAGTTTACCGGGTTATGTGCATGTTGCAGCAGGTAAGGACTGCTTTCGTTGATGAGTTCGTTGGTATATTTATGTTCTTCTTTCATGTTTTTATTTTTAGCAGATTGACCACAGGAAGAATTAAAAAGCACCACAGCGCAGAGTAAAATAACCGGTAACCTGTAATTCATATCTTTTCGTTTTCATCATTGCCGTTCAAATCAATTAAAGTTACTCAATAAAAACTTGTGGTAAATAAAAGAGCAGCACACCTGCGTATGCTGCTCTTACAGTAATAAAGGGATAATTATTTTTTACTTTTCGACAGGCCGTGTTTGCCAAATTCAACAAGTTGCTTCGCATCAATATAGCCCTTGGTATAGGTAACCAGGTTACCATCGGCATCAGTGATAATTAAAGTTGGGTATGCATTCACCTGGTAGGTTTCGGCAACGGCCGGACCATCGCCTTTCTCCATATCCAGCGCCACATTTATAAAATTCTTATTGAAAAATTCTCCGGCAGCCTTATCGGGAAATGTATTCCGCTTCAGCATTTTGCAGGGGCCGCACCAGGTTGTATAAGCATCCAGGAAAATCAGTTTGTTTTGTTTTTTAGCTTCAGCCTTTGCTGCGGCCCAGTTTTCTGCAACAAACTTAATTCCCTCTTTGTCATCGGCTGAAGTTTCAACAATTACTGCATTGGTTGCTTTTTCATCGGCGCTGCAACTGTTAATTTTTGGAACAAAGGCAAATGCCATTAATGCAACGGCTATCAACAGGCCCGAAAAAAGAATTTTTTTATTCATAATTGATGTTCTTTTGTGTGCAAGTAAAACAATTCCCTACAAACAAACGACGGGTTTAACATTTTATTGAGGTGTAAATCAAATCGCTGCTTAAAAAACCCTGTTTACCGATAAGACTGCTGCAAATTGTATCTTCGCCGCCTGTTAATTTTTCTTTATTTGATATTGCCGGTCTCTGGCATTTAAACCTGAACAAGTTTTCAGGACAGCATTTTCAGGGTTTTACAAAACTAACTACACATGAAAGCATATTTTAAAATATTCGATTTTAAACAACAGGTTGACTATAAAAACGAAATTTTATCGGGCCTTACTGTTGCGCTGGCATTGATACCCGAGGCGGTTGCATTTGCATTGATTGCCGGATTATCTCCCTTAACCGGTTTGTATGCTGCATTTACAATCGGACTGATCACTTCCATTTTTGGAGGAAGGCCGGGTATGATATCGGGGGCAACCGGCGCGGTGGCGGTGGTGATTGTAGCGCTGGCAAAATCGCATGGCGTGGAATATATTTTTGCAGCAGTTGTTTTAGCAGGTATTATTCAAATGCTAGCCGGTTTTTTAAGACTGGGGAAATTTATCCGTCTTGTTCCGCATCCGGTAATGTTTGGTTTTGTAAACGGATTAGCAATCGTAATCTTCATGTCGCAACTGGTGCAGTTTAAAGCAAAAGATATTAATGGTATTGAACAATGGATGACAGGTTCATCTTTATACATGATGATCGGTTTGGTTCTGTTGACCATGTTTATCATCTGGGGATTACCCAAACTTACCAAAATGGTGCCTTCTTCTTTGGTAGCCATCCTTGTAATTTCTGCCATCGTTATTGGTTTTAATATTGATACCAGAACTGTTGGTGATATCGCTTCCATCAAAGGCGGCTTTCCTCCTTTTCATATTGCCGATGTGCCCTTTACTTTTGAAACACTGAAAATTATTTTTCCATACGCATTGATCGTTGCCGGGGTTGGATTGATTGAAAGTCTGCTCACACTAAACCTTGTTGACGAAATAACACAAACCCGTGGCCGCGGTAATAAAGAAGCAGTGGCACAGGGTGCCGCCAATATTGTAACCGGGTTTTTCAGCGGTATGGGCGGTTGCGCCATGATCGGGCAAAGCCTGATCAATATTTCTTCAGGTGCCAGGGCAAGACTGTCTGGCATTGTTGCATCGGTAATGCTTTTAGTATTTATCATGTATGGTTCTTCATTGATAGAACGATTGCCCATGGCAGCTTTAACCGGCGTGATGGTGATGGTGGCTATCGGTACTTTTGAGTGGGCCAGCATCAGCATGATCGGCAAAATGCCCAGGCATGATATTTTTGTAGGGATACTGGTAGCTGCAATTACGGTATTGCTGCACAACCTTGCATTGGCTGTGTTAATCGGTGTTATCATTTCTGCTTTGGTATTTGCCTGGGAAAATGCAAAACGCATCCGTGCAAAGAAATACATAGATGAACAGGGTATAAAACATTATGAAATTTTCGGGCCGCTTTTCTTTGGTTCTATTACAGCCTTCAATGAAAAATTTGAATTGCAGAAAGACCCTGAGGAAGTGATCATTGATTTTAAAGAAAGCCGTGTAGTGGATATGAGCGCTATTGAAGCACTGAATAAACTCACCGAGCGCTACCGTGCAGCAGGTAAAAAACTTCACCTTCGTCACCTGAGTGATGATTGCAGACTGCTGCTGAAAAATGCAGAAGATATAATTGAAGTAAATTTGCTGGAAGACCCGCATTATAAACTTGTAGTTGATAAAGTTTAATTCATTCCAAAGATGGAAAAGCTTTTAAAAGAAATAAGAAGCTGCGTTGTTTGCAAAAAGTTTTTGCCCAATGCACCACGCCCGATTATACAAGCCGGTAAAAATTCTAAAATAATCATAATCGGCCAGGCACCCGGACAAAAAGTACAGAACAGCGGCATTCCCTGGGATGATTTAAGCGGCAATGAATTGAGAAGATGGCTTGGCGTAACCAAAAAACAGTTTTACGATGAAAAAATATTTGCGCTGCTTCCGATGGGCTTTTGTTATCCGGGAAAAGGCAAGTCAGGGGATCTGCCACCCAGGCCTGAGTGTGCCCCGCTTTGGCATGAGCCCGTTTTACAAAATATGAAACAGGTAAAACTCATTATCCTTATCGGGCAGTATGCACAAAATTATTACCTGGGAGAAAAATTAAAACCAACACTTACCGAAACCGTAAAGAATTTTAAAAAATACCTGCCGGAGTATTTGCCGCTTGTTCATCCATCGCCACGAAACAAAATATGGCAAAAGAAAAATCCCTGGTTTGAGAAAGAAGTTGTGCCGCAGTTGCAGAAAATTGTAAAGCAGAATGTCAAATAATTATTGAACCACATAGGACATAAAGGGAAAACATAGGTCTATGTGAAACCTTATGTTTCTATGTGCCTATGTGGTTTATGATTTTCAACACCAGTTTTCTGACAGATCAGTTAATTTTCAGCCAGCAGTTCATTCATTAAAGCATAGAATCCCTTTGTATATTCCTCAAAATGTTTACCTGTGCCGGGGCCCACAAAACCAGTATCAAATTTTCTCACTATTCCTTTTTTATCGATGATGATGGAACTGGGGAAAAATTTAATGGGTGTTACCTGCGGCAAGGTTTTCTCCGTTCGCAAACTGTCTGATACCGAAACGCCGGTAATTAACATCGGGTACTGCACATTAAACCGTTGCTGAAATTTTTTCACACTTTTTACTGAGCGCTCAAAATCAGTGCTGTATTCATAGGCAAGTGAGATCACTTCTACACCTCTTTGTTTATTCTTATTGTAATACTCACTTAAAAAAGCTGTTTCATCCATACAATTGGGGCACCATGATCCCATGATCTGCACAATCACCACTTTGTTTTTAAACTGTTCGTCATTGATAGAAACAGGTTTGCCCTCCAGATCTGGAAAAGTAAAATTCAATTTTTCCTCACCCAGCTTCATAGCCATGGCAGCAGCGCTTGAATTTACTTTTGCTTTCGCATTCTTTACTGCATGCCAGCTTTCTTTAAATGTTTTACCTGAATAGAATTGTCCATTGCTGATTATTTTGTTATTGATAATGGTTGCTGTAAATAAAAATGCATGACCGCCATCAAATGTTGAGAGTTTGATCTGATTGCCGGTTACAATTCCTTCCAGGTAACGGTAATCTCCGGTTGGAGTTAAAATGGTTCCGGTGAGTTTATTGCCTGTTTGTTTAAATTCGGCAACCGAAGGATATGGAGCAGTTTTGTCTCCTTCAAAACTAACTGCCCAACGGCCGGTTACATTAAACAATGCATTGCCTGCATTTGCAGAAAATCTTTTTGGTGACAGAGTTGCGCTAAATGCCATTACATGTTCTGTGATGGTTCCGCCTTTCGTCCATGTTCCCTGCCATTCATTGTTTTTAATGGCAGCTTTAATAACCGACTCAAAAACAGGCATGCTGATAAATACCGAATCGGCAGTAAAACGGATATTATCTACTTTAATTTTTTCTGATGCATTGATCACATACAAAACATGTTTGTTGTTAGCGTTCTCAATAATGAAATTGAAAACGATCTTTTCTCCATCGGGGCGCTGCAGGGTTGCCAGCCAGTTATCTGTTGATTGTGCATAGGTTATAAAGCAGGCAAAAATTCCAAAGCAAACAAGTAATTTTTTTATCATTTTCCATCTGGGTTTACATGATCATCTGCAAAATTATGTAAAGCACTATCCCAATTATAAGGCTTGAATTTAATTGTATAATCATTAACATCCCGTTGCAATACATTATTAATTATTTTTTTAATCCCTTTCTTTCCTCCAAAATCCCCCCGGAACCAATCCATAATTTTAGTAACGCTCACCTCTTTCCTGTTATCATCGAATTGGGTTTCACCGCTTAAAAAAGATTTTGTTGCCAGATCAAGTTGGTTGTTGATTTGCTCATAAGAATAAAACGCAACAGGCGGGCAACTTTTAGCGCCGCAGTTCAATGCAAAATGAATACGATAGTCAATTTTTGAAACAGCCAGTTGCTTAATAAGCTTACCGGGGAAGAATCTGGGTAGATAACCCAAACCTAATTTCCAGCGGTATTTGCGCAGTATGCCGTGCTCAATATCATCCAGGCTAAAATTTTTACTGGCAATATTTATTTTTGTACTGGTGAATATTTCAGGGCGTTTTAGTTTTTCTCTGGCTGCCAGAATTTGAAACCAGGCATTGTAGATGTTTACCCAAAAAGTTTTGATGGCATCATCATTATTTAAACCGCTGATAAGTTGCTGCAGGTCTGTTTTGGCCAATGCAGATTCAAATGCTGCAGTTGGCTCTTCTGTCTTTACATTATACAGCAAGTCTTCCGACAATTTCAGTAATGTAGTATCGGGCATAGCACCGGTATTTATTTTTTTAATTGGAATGGCAGAAATGAAACCTGAGATGATATATAAAACAAAAACTAAACAGGCGTACCCTAATATTTTTCTACTGGTTTTTTTATTGTATTTTTTCACAATCATCAAGTTACGGCTTAAACATCAGTTGATGACAACAGAAACCTGTGTTTTACTTTAAGGCTTTGAGTTAGCCTGAATATAGCATATAATACAACGAACTTAACAGAATTGTTCTTTCAACTGCAAATATCAATAATTAATAAAGAGAAATAAGACTTACTGCAAACAGCTACAGTACTGTTCAATTAAAAATTTAGCCAGGTAGCAATAAGGGAAATTATACCAAGTAAAATAATAACGGCTTTATAACCGAATGTGACCCTGTCGGGCCTTAGTTCTTTTAAGAGCGGGTAGTTCAGTTGCTTTTCAAAAATTGAATCCAATTGATTCCTGATTTTAGATTCAAGCCTTAAGTTTTCATTTATCCATAAGAATGCATATAAAGTAAGGACAAGGATAATTACAGTAATTAACAAAAGCTCATAAATTTCGAAACCTAATTTCTCTTTTTTACCCAGAATGGCCATACCGCCTGCAATCGTAATAAGTATACTGGCCGACCAGCTGAACACTCTCCAGAGTTTCTCTATTCGTTCAGCTAGTTGTTTTTCCAGGCTTTGAATAATAACAGGTATTCTGTTTTCTTCCATGTGTACAATTTATTGCAGCTGCTGTAAATGAAAAAATGTTTGAAGAAAAAATGTTCATTTAATGATTCCCGATCTGGGTAGTTCAAAATGCATAAAATCCTTACTGCTTCTCCACGCACCTCCCCAGTTCAGTCCTGCATTCTGTAATGCCCTGATGAAATTGCCGGATAAATTCAGAAATCCATTACTTGCAAATTGATTTAACCGCTGGCGGTTATTTCTTATTGCATCTAACACTGAAGTCTGGTTCTGTTGATTTATCCATGCATCATTAAACGTGAGCCTAAAATGATCACTTGCTCTTTTAAGAATATCAGGGTTTGATTCTACCAATATACCTGAAGGTAATATTGGGCGGCAAACAGTATCTATCACCAAAATTTCTGCCCTGGATAAGAGGTGTGGATTCATCGCCGGATCAATGTCAATAGCTGTTCCTAAAGCATGATTTGAAAGCTTATGGATATTATTGTTAAATGTGCGGGGAACAAATGACCATGCACTTGCAAGATTAAAGTTAAACCCGGCACCGATCAAAGCTGATTGAGCACTGTTCAAAACAGCTCCCAGATTCCGATGCGCCGGAGTTCTCTTATTAAAAAATGAAACTGAAATAATATTGGCACTAAAATATGCCGCAGGATTGGTAATTCCTTTTGCCTGGTACAATCTTTTTAGATTTAGATATGAACGATGATGATCGACGTCAAAATCCCGGTTAAAGTGACTTTGAATTCCCTGATTGGCATTCCATTCCTGTATTGCTATTTCAATATATGCGGCCGGATTGGAAATTCCCCAATTAAGCACCTCATACCTTTTTAACTTGTATAGTTGCCAGGTTGGATATTTAGAATGGATACCGGGATTTGCCATCCATTCGCTTTGTTCAACAGTGTTTGCAGATCCAGGGACTGAACCGCCCGATGAAGTTGGTATTGCAGGACTGCTATTAAGAACAGATTGCATTCTAGCCCATGTTTTGGGGCCTATAATACCATCACAATCCTTTGCCGAAAAGCCTTGTTGCTGTTGCCAATCAGCAACAGCTTGTGCAAAAGCTTCTTCTCCAAGACTTACATTTTGCTGGCCGGAGAAAGGGAGAAGCAAATCATTGATCTGGTTATAATATTGGTTCCAGGCAAGTTGGTTCGCATAATATTGATTTAAACGGATAGCATTTGACCAGTCTTTGGCCAGGTCATCTATTTCATAAACATAATCCTCTTGCCCTGATCCATCATATTCGTATGTGCCTTCATAATATCCAGAATCATTATAATCCACTTCAGGCTCAGTCTCATAAAACTCACCATCCGGTTTTTGTGCTGATTCAATTTTTACTGAATCATAAGGCACATCCTTAAGGTACAATTGAATATAAAAAGCATTTTTCTTCTGGTTAAGATTTGCTTTTTCACCTATCCAGATCACTTTTTTACTCTTTGCATGTTCTATTGTGTATTGTTTCCACTCTTCATGTGTGGGCTCACTGCTTATCCCCTGTTTCCTGCGGGCTGTTTTTATAAATACATAGGTGCTGTCAAAATCCGTAGCTATTCCAATTCCAGGGTTCGGGATTTGCCCTGTCAAAATTCTAAGGATCATATTTCTCACATACCCGGGAAATGCATTCCATGATTTCTTCTGCAGATCAATATGCCGTTGGTACTGTACTTTTTTGATGGAAGTTCCAGAATATGTATCGTTGCTCGAAACGACCGGAAATTTTTCTGGATTAGCATTATGATTCATCCAAACTCTTTGTGCAGCTCCTGCGCTATTTAATAAAGGTTGTAATGTGGTGGAATATTTTTGCAGGAATACAGCAAAGCTGGTCCAGGAAGGAACCCTGTGACGAAGTATTCCAAACCTGTTAAACATTGCCCATATCACTGCATGGCTATCCGGGTTGTCCTGGCCACCAGCTTCTCCTTCAACAAATCGTGCCAGCCATATGGCATCTTCCGCAGTGAATTGGTATTCGGGATAACTTTTGGATAATACAGGGATGGAGGTGTTAATCATTAATTTACCTAAAGCTCCAAGTGAAGGAACATTGACTGTACTGGAAGATGATGGAACAGGAGTTGTTGGTTGTGACTGACCAGTTGATCCTGGTACAATAAATGATTTCATCTTTGCCCATGTATTGGGACCAATAATTCCATCAGCAGAAAGCCCTTGCTGCTGTTGCCATGCAGAAGCAGCTTGTGCAAAAGCTTCTTCGCCTAGGCTTACATTTTGCTGACCGGAGAATGGTAACAACAGGTCATTGATTTTATCATGAAGCTGATTCCAACCAAGCTTTCCTGCATAATAACGATTAAGACGAACAGCATCGGATATGCTTTTTAGAACTTCGTTGTCTTCAAAAAAAAAATCTTCTTCCTGGCTGTTTTCCTCTGCTATTCCAGGATCAATATATATTGATTCATCATTAAGTTCTTCCCATTCCACTTCTTCTTCTCCTTCGTCATATTCTTTAATGCTCAAAGTATTTGTTTTGTTACCCCATGTTTTCCATGCAGGAAGAATAGGGTTACCGGTTCCGCATTTAAATGTGGAACCACCATCTGTAAGGCCCAGGTTATCTACGGCCCATTGCCCTACATTATACCATATGTCTGGTCCCGGATCATTTTCTCTTGAATCTGAGCTTTGCCGGTGAGCCAGTATATGCGTAGTACCTAATACAACTTTTAAATAGCTGGCTAGAAATCTTCCTGCATCATACTGAGCCTGTGTAGGAATATCTTTATTTTGGACAGTTGATTTTCTGTCAATCCACCAGCCACCTTTTATATTAGGAAAATTGCCTTCAAACTCAACAGCTACACTGCGTGGACTGACACAATTGCCATGCCAGATCATTCTTGACATAGGATGAAGCTGTATGATTCTGCCGTCAAGCATAATACAGAAATGAGAACCGGTATTTACATATCCTTCCGGTGCGCTGTATTGTTTGTTAGGGCCACCCCTTCTTTTAAATGCCATTTGGTGTAATACAAATGCCCAGAGTTTCCGGGGATCCCGAAAACTGGTGAGGATATGCTGCGGTTTATTTTTAATCCCACTTAAACCGCTGGTGGTCCAGTCTTCTATTTTTGTTTTGGCCGTAGTAATCACACTGACCGTAGCTTTTTCGGATACTGTTCCTTTAAACTTAAATATGGAGTCCGCTTCCAGCAATGCTCTTTCTGTGACAAAATCAATTTTCTGACTGGGTAAAAGATTATTTTTCCGTTGAAAATCTTCTAAAGCTTTTTTTGTTTGTTCGTCTAGTGTATTATTCATTGATAAATTAAGTCCAATCAATCTGTTTAATACTGTCTTTGCCCAGCAGGTGTGGCTTTCACAGGTAGTTGTTGCAGTTGCGTCTTTTAGCGAAACCACTGCCACTTGCTGTTCGATAACTTCTGCGATTTCCCTTTCTTCAGATTCATGATCATTCTTTTTATCATTGCAATTGCAGGGTCTGTCAGACAGTGGGCTAAAATTTTCAGTTTCCGGGAAATATTCAGGATTTATATTTTCTGGTTCTATATCTGTTTCTGCATTCTCGTTGAATAACTCAGCTTGCCGGAAGTCCTCATTGGTTGCTGAATCAGCTGGCTGATGAGGATTAGCCTCCAGTTCAAGCAACTCATTTTCTTGTTTGACCTCTGCAGTTTCTTCGTTCAATTCTTTGACGATGATTGCCGGTTCTCCATCGGGATAGGGGTCAATGACTCTTTGGAGAAGCGCTGAAATAATTGCCAATGTGTCTCTTAACGCGTAAGCGAGCAAAGGAGAGGTAACAGCCATGAGTGCAGCAACAGCATTATAGGCTGGATGTATAAGAATCTTCACATCCAGGTCCATTGCATCTAAACTCAAATTCTCCCGATAATTCACCCATTTGTTAAATGCATCCCTTTCCAGGTCTGCTTTCAATTTTTTTACGAAGGAAGCCGGGCTGGGCTCTCCGTCTTGAAACAGGACTACTGCCGTTTCGCTATCGAATGTCATGGATCGCCTGTTGCAGTTTGCAGAACCGATAATCGCTAACTCATCATCAAAGATGTACGTTTTTGAATGAATTCTTCTGCGGTAAGGCGCTACGGAAGCTGGATCAAGCATCATTAGTTGTATCCTGCTTTTTTGGCTCACGCTTAATCCATCAAAGAGTAGTTTGCGGAACCTTCCCCTGAATTTATGTGGAAACATCAGCTCATTAGCCATTTCATCATCTTGCGTATGAATCTTAACACGTAAAGCTGAATTGGCACGAATGGCTTTATTTATAAAGCTTGCTATTTCTGGTGAAATCATGTACTGATCTTCAAAAAAGATGGAATTCGAAGCATTTGCAATAGCTTTTTTGACCGTATCTAAAATTGAACGGTCGGCCTTGGTACGATCAGCGGGGTGATTGAAAGTATGAAGCACTTTTACAAAAGGAGTGGTGGGCTTTATGGGCACTGATAAGCTTAATACAGGATCCGACATGGGAGGTATTGTTCTTACAAACTGTGTGATGTGTAAATTCCATCTTTTCACAAATCGTTTCAATAAAGCTTCAGCGGCATTGCCTTGAACCAAACAATGAACATCATGCAATAATCTAGAGGATCTCGTATATCTTCCATCCTTGTCATCCAGGTCACAATTATGCGCCGGATTTGGAGGAATGTTCAGTTGCGTGCAACAGAACCCTTTTAGCCCTATAATGCGGTTTGCATTGATATCCATTCCGCCGCAAAATGCAAAAAGGCCCATGCTTCCTTTCACCACCAGTATTTTTTCATGATGACTGCCCTCATTGGGGAAGGCTTTTGCCTGTTTATACCAGTCATTCCATGTGTCCAAACGGCTGAGATATGGATTTAGGGTATCCATCTTATTCCTTACCTCGCTCATTATACTTTTCATCCTTGCGGTTCCATAGGTCAGGTTATCCTTGATAAAATATGCATTCGCATTGTTCTTAATCCTTAAGTTATTGATGAAGGTTTCCGCCTTGGCAATATCATCTAGTGTCTTAGGATTGTTCCAGGAAATCATCTTTATTTCCACTCCAGATTTTGCCGCATTGCTGAGCAAACTTCTAAATGTGGTGCTGGTATCAATACCAGCTAAATCCTTAGAGGGATTAGGCATCAGGCAGAAGTCGATATCTACTACCCAGCCGCTCAGCAAATAAATAAAATGATCCGGTTGGTTGGCTGTCCTGATGATTTCCACCATTTTTCTGAAAGCGTCATTCCCATTTACAAATGTTTCAGCGGGAGATTGCACGGCATCCGGAACAATACTGTGCCATTTGGAAGGTGTAAGAGCGACAGGAGCAGGTGCTGGTGGCGTTATCACAGCTTTCTTCATGATATCGAATGTTCTAGGGCCCAGGATTCCGTCAATGGTCAATCTTTTTAATTTCTGGAAATCAGCCACTGCATAAGCGAAATTTTCATCATTCACCGGTAAGGCCATAGGAAGAATTTTTTCACCGGAAAGCCTGCTATAGATATCATTCCTATGGTCCTTCCATGTTTTTGCCTCATAAACTTTATTAGCCGCAATGGCTTTGTCAACATTTATGGCGTGCTTGTTACTTAGGTTGTGAAAACCAAGTTTCTTCTGAAAGTAAGTCCAATTATTTAACCCGAAGGCTCCCTTTTGATTTGTTTTAAAGTTATTTATATCCTGCCAGTTTGCAAATTGTATAGTAAAAAATTCAATATTTTGGTTACGGTCATTCGTTATCCAGCTATCATCAGTTACTCCAATAAGCCTGAGTATGTCTTTACCATATTTTGTCCATCCATATTTGTCCATTGAGTCTATATTATAACGTATAGCCGCATCAAGAGAGCTTCCAGACAGAGGGTTTGTTACGGCCGGTATATCGTTTTCAAGAAGTGGAATACTTGATTGAATGTCATTCAGCACAAATGGAGTTTTTAATTCCTGGTCGTCTATTCTCCCTACAATGTTTTCTGAAGCCACTTCAATAAAATCGGTAAACGGGGAATTCATAAATTCAGCTTTAGTGATTGATAGTATAATAAAAACCCAGTATTGTTAAATAGTTGGCGCTGCTTGATGAAATCACAGTGTTGCAAATTTCCCTAATTCATCGCAGGTTGAACCTTCACCCCATTTTGCTGTACTCTTACTGTACCTGTTATGTTAGCTTCTGGGTTTTTAATTTTATGCCCTGTGGCTTTTTCCCAGTTGTTGATGATAGTAAGCAAATCTGTCATAAAATTTACATTATCATCAGTACCCGGGTTAAGCGGATCAAGGCTTGTGAGTATATCTGTCATTCTTCCCTGGTCATCTAAAATTCCCCCTTCTTCAACCCTCCTTAAGATATTTGATGCGGCTGACGCCATTTCAAACAATGACTGCGATTTACTATGGGCTGGTATCCCCACTTTAACGCCGATCTTATGTAACCTTTCACCGATTGTACTTGACTGGCAGTTTAAGAACTGAACAACAGGTGAATCATCAGCAATAACAAACATAAACCATGACGTCATCAGGACAGACGAATACTCCTCCCTTGATAAGTTCAGGTTACTGTAAGTATTTGTACCAATATTACCCCGCCTTGCCCAAAGTAATTCCTGAAGATCGGTTGCCAGGTCGGTTAAGATATTGATATCGGCAGAGTTTGCCCCTGAAGTATTCCTGGCATTTATATATGCCTGCCATATTTCTGCTAAATATTTTTCAAATAAAGGAACAAACTGCTGGTTTGACGACCTGGCTTTAATATATGGTATGGTGCTGTTTGAATCGGAATTTATGTCTCCAAAAGCGAGGTCCATTCCAAACATCCGCCAGTATGCGTTCCGCCTGCTGGCATCGGCACTGGGCCTTATAAGGCTTCTGATATTTGCAGAACGCTGATTACTGTTTTTAAAGAATAACCTTTCAGTATTCTGAATCCAATTGAACGCAACAGGGTTATCTGCAATACCAAATTCTTCATCATACAAATATTTTTCAATCAGCCTTTCCAGTATCTGGAGCATCCGGGTGTTTTCGGTTAAATAGGCAAACATGAGATGGTATGTACTGGATTGTTCAAAGGTAGAATAGCGGTCTCCTGATGGCGCTCCTCCAGGTAACACTACTCCACCTGCATCATAATTAACCTGGCTGTTAACATCGTACCAATGCCTGATAATACTGGTTTCAACAACGTCCGGATCCTGGAATGAACAGTAGTTCATTTTGTCGGCACCATTGTAAACAAAAACAGGATCTCCGGGCAACCCTACATTTGTTGGAGCAACCGGTGGCGGCAACATGTTTATGTAATCACTGTTAATATTAACAGGCCCTATCAGAGGGCTGTTAAATGTTGCATAAATTAGGTTATCAATGATGTCCATGATCTTTTATTTTTAGATTATAATTATTTATTTCTGTTGTTTTAATTTGCCTTCATTGTCTTTTCGTAATTTATTTATTTCCTCAGACGATTTTCGCTTTGTTAAACCACTCAGGTTCGTAAAGTCGGCTTTAACAGGTCTTGGGCTGACTCCCCCGGCCCTGACAGACTTGTCAGGTATAGCAAATTGATTTCTGCTGTTTTTGCCAGGTTTTGTTCCTGTACTTGTAGATTGCTCATTTTGAGTTGAAACGAGCCCATTGACAATACCTGTAATCATCAATTGAAGCTGATCATTTGTCATTGTTATACTATTGGGTGCAGGATGTCTTTGTTCCCCACCTGTATAATCATCATTTTGTTTTGACATGGTTTTATATTTTAGATTTTTAATTTAATTCTACTGCAAATCCCAATTTCACCATCCACTCTTCCTGCTGTTTGTACAATGCAGGCAGATCTCCTTTTCCTGTGCCTATCTTATATCCATTCAGGGCAAGCAGTTTCAGGCAATCCTTCCATATCCAGGCATGTGATGTAAATAATGCCGGGCCTGCCATGTATTCCAGTTTTTCCAGTTCATTCGGGCTTACTTTTTCAGGAGGAATAATTTGTGACAATGATTTATTTCCAAATGCCCTGTAAGATGTTTTCAATAATATCTTTACTACATCAGGCAAAGCCGCTGCACACATTTTAATTAATCCTGTGGAGGGAAAATTTACCAGGTTTATATCGTAATCATTTTTGAATGACTCTTCCAGGTTATCCCATGGGCCCGGTCCATAAAACTGCCGGCACATTTCTATATTCATCAATACCCTGATGTAAGAGATAGGGTGTGGGTCGTGCTGGTGATAAGCAAATACCGCCTGCGGCGCTCCGCTTACCACGTCATGTAAGGCAGCTACTGCTGCATACCCGGTATGTACAAAAGCAAATGCATCTGCAGCCATTTCACTGCTCCATCCTGCAAATGCTGCCCCAACAATTTTTGGATGGTTATTCAATTCATTGTTTAAGGCGGATGAAAGCTCTTCATTCCAGTTAAGAATATGTGCCATTTGATGGCCTGTTTCATGAATGATGGCAGTGGGACGGTAAAGATTGTGTTGTGTTACTTTTATAGCTGCTACCTGACTTATGTTTCCATCCCATAATCTAAGCCCTGCTTTAAGTATGGATGCACCTACACCTTTGTCAACGTAAGTAAGTACCAATGGTGTTTCTTTTCCTAAAGGCTGTAATAACTCCTGCATACTTTTTACACATAAAACATCACATGCCCTTAACAAAGCTGCTATACCGGGTGTAGTACGTGAGTTTATTGCTACTGTATAAAAATGAATCGTTTCTTCTGCTTTAAGATAGCTGTTACGCAATTGAAGCAATCCTCGTTTAATGTTTCGCAGGTTTTCCTGCTCCGGGGCATTTTCAAGTTGTCTTTTTAAGCTGTTAGCCTGGGCAATAACCTGGTCAATACTTTTCTTAAAAGAGGCTTTGAGTATTGCTCCCATTTTGTGGTCAATCCCATGCCAGGCATTTCCCGAAGCAAGGTTATCAAGTTCCGATAATCTTGTTGCTGCCTGCAACCAGTGATTCACCTGGCGTATCAAAGAATAATATATGGAAGTTGCTGTTTGCATTTTACATTTCAGTCTTAATCAAAATTTTTATCAGCCACTATTTTAATATCAGGTTTTGGTATGTTGGGTAATGACAGGTCTGCAAGATTTCCAATTGAAAGGTCGCCCCGGATCGCATTAATGATCGTCCGGATGGTTGACATACCCGTAATATTATTCCAGGTCAGTTTTATTGTAACACCATCCTGCGGTTGTGCCTGTGCCTCTTTAAATTCGGCAGCCCTTGCTTTGAAAAAATTTCCCAGTGCTTCATAAGCCAGGGTTGAAAGTTTGTCAACCAGTTTTTCTACCAGTTTTGAAATGATCTGTTTTCCTGCTGCTTTACCCAGCATATCCAAGGGAGAAAAGTTCTCCTGCTGATCGTTGTAGTGTTCCAGGTATAGTTCAGGTATTGCTTCATGTACTATTTTTACCTTGGTGGAAATATTTTTCAGCAGCATATCATTTAAAACATTTTTTACCGATTGCCGGATATTGAGTGCCGCTCCGAGAAAATCATTTTTATTCAGTTTTTCAACTACTGCTTTGGCATCTTCTTCACTGAAGTAATAATTCAGTTTTATCTCTGATTTAATGAAATTGATCACGCCCTGTATATCCGCCGACCTGCTCTCTGTATTTGAATGGGGCTTTCCGTTTGCAGGATGATTAAGTTTGGAACGGTTTACCTGTGGTATGCGTAACCTGGTGCCATCTATTTCGAGATAATAAAACCGCTGGCCTGCTGCAGTTCTGAAACGGGTTGCCAGTTGTTTTGTAACAACATCCTTTCCAAGTGATGGTTCTTTCAGTAACAAAGAGGCGGCCTCTTTGGTCAACGGAAGTAATTGTACCCAGGCTTTTTGTTGTTTGGCATTGAGCCCGGGAAGGTTTTCAAATTTACTGATCATGCTTAACCTTGTTCCCTTTTTTACTTCATACAAATGGGCTTTTGCCTTGATCGGTTTTGAAGGATCAAGTCCGTATTTATCCCGTAAAAAATTTGCCAAAGGCAGGCTCCTGAATGTTTTAACAGAAGATGCTGTCTGCGGTTCAATGGTTATATCATATACATGTGTGAATTTTTTGTATAAATGAACAGGCATGCTTCTTGGCATTCCCACCCAGGCAGCTTTTTTATTTGTGGGCCTTAGTTCTTCTTTTATATACTGAGGCGGGAAGTTATCAGCCGCAGCTTTTTCAAAAGCCTCAAGCAGGTGCATACTCAGGTCTTCAGAATCATTCAGTACAGCTTCATCAAGATTGTTCATATTCTGAACAGTTTCTTCAATGGTATTTGCAATAGCTTCGTAAGCCAGGTCTGTTTTTCCCATTTCATGAACTTCAAACCCAATTGCACTCATGCCCACATCAATGATACTTGCTGCCAAAGGTTGTGCAACATTTGCAGGAACATATTTGCTAACCAGTTTTGCTAAAAGCCCTGCAAGGAAATTTATAACTTTTTGTCTGCCGATTATTCCGATAGCAATTTTTATAACGGGTTGCAAAGCAATAATTACAGCAGGGAGAAACTTTTCGATCGCAGGTGCAACACTTTCCCCCTGAGGAAGGTCTTTCAGTTCGTTAATGAACTGTTGCCTTGCAACATGAAATGGTTGGGAATTTCCATATCCTGTTTCATAATTATTCGACCTTTCAACATTTTCAAATGAAAACTCATAATCTGTAACCAGGTCTTCTGCTTCAGTTTCCCCGGAAGAGAATACCAGTTGTGCAATATGATTATCTAGTTCTGCCTGGATTAATTCCAGTTCATTTTCAGATTCTTCATTATTACTTACAGTATCATTACCTGTTTCCAGGTTCAAAAATTTCTTTGTCAGGGTTTGAGCATAAGGTTGCAGGTTTTTCGGGAGTTTCCCGATTGCAAACTTTAATACTTTGTCAAGCAGCGGCCTTACCAGGCCTTTTATTTTGTTCAGCACAATATTAATGGGCATTAACATTCCAACAGCAGCTACCCCTTTTTTTGCGAGGTCAACCCCTTTTTTTACAACTGATTTTACCTTGTTAAATATTTTTCCAAAAAATTGTTCCTGAACAGGGCTGTACTGTGAATGATCAAACTCCAGCGTATCAAAAAATGATTCTATTTCCGCTTCCGAGTGATCGGCAAGGTTATTTCCTGAAAAGTGCTGATTAACCTTTTCTATCATGGTTTCAGATTCCTTAATGATGGGGCCGAAATAGTTTCTTGCCTGCTGGGTGGCAAATGGAATAAAATTGTCGCCCATGGCAATTTCATTTGATACTTTACTTCGCCATGTATCTTCCAGTTCATTTGCAAGCTCATACAATGTCTCTTTAAACTCAGAGTCGTTTAATTCTGAGAGAAAGTCAACATACTGTTCCCCCGCCTCTGTAATCTTTTTACCTGCAGAAGTGGCTTCATATGTTCTTGAGAAAGGACTTTCCACTTCCTGGAAATAACCCGAAAAAAAATCTTCTGATGAGATTTTCCGGTCTGCATTTTCTCTCATTACCGGTACATCTGAAAATGGAGTTTCATATTGGCCCAGTTCATTTGCGATGCCATTCATACTAATACTTTCCATAAAAAATAATTGAGGGTGAATCTGATTTTGTAAAAGTAGCCTCTGCGTTAAAGACTTTCCTATCACCCTAAAGGGGGATTTTGAAAATATTATTTCTCGAAGAATGTCTGGTGATAATAACTGATGAGAGCGGCTGTATTTTTAGCTCCTGTTTTTACCAGGATATGTTTGCGGTGCGATTTTACAGTTTCGTAACTTATGAAAAGTTTGTCGGCAATTTCAAGATTGGTAAGGCCCTGCATGATTAATCCAAGTACTTCAATTTCCCGGATACTCAGTTTCTGATTATTGATTTCAATCCGGGTATTTATTTTTTTTTGTATTAAAAAGGAAACCTCTTTTACATTAACCGTTTCAATAGAAATAAAAACATGAAATGAGTTACTTAAATGGTGTGTGATAGTCAGCAGGTCCTGAATTTTGGCACAAATTTGTTTTTCGCTGTCATTTGTCCATTCTTCATCTTCATAAAATTTTATTTCTTCCTTATCGGATTGTTGTGCAGAAAGAATATTTACGCATAAGGTTGGCATTTTATGCACAGTTAATTGCTGAAAATAAAAGCGACTTCGGAAGCAATTGATACAGGCGGAGAATCTATTGGGGAGGATAAAACTACCTCTTCCATTAGCTATTTACAATACCCTGTTTGTGGAATTATGAAGGCTTGATTATTAACCTGAATGCTTATTTAACAGGTAAAATGAAAGTAAAAGAAAACGAAACCCAATTAATGAGTTCCGTTTGGTAGTCCCGGCAAGAATCGAACTTGCATCTAAAGTTTAGGAAACTTCTATTCTATCCATTGAACTACGGGACCAGTTTAATATCGAACAAGGAATAATAAATTATTGAATGTCGAAATTTGGAGGGCAAAAGTAAGCAATTCTGTGTTTTAGATTTCATTTATCCCTGTTTTTATCTGTTATCCTTATCTTTGCCGTCCAAATTTTCACGATTATGAAGTGGCTGAATGTACTTATTAAATACCGTTTATGGCTGGGCATTGCTTTTTTAGGCCTTGCTATTTTTACACATATGCAAACCAGTTTCTGGCCATCATTTGTTTTATACCTGATAGCTGTTGTGGCAATAGTTGGTCATTTTCTGTTTGGCCCGATGAGACTGATACAAAGCTATATGGAAGAAGGCGATATGGAAGGTGCTAAAAAAGTGGTGGACTCCATCTGGTTTCCGGCTATTTTAATAAAGCCCGTCCGCTCAGTTTATTATACCATTAAAGGTAACCTGGCCATGGTTGAAGAGGATTATGAAGGCGCAGAAGTGATGATGAAGAAAAGTCTTGCCCTTGGTGGCGGTGCACTTACCAAACAGGCCGAAGGCCCTAACAAACTGCAACTGGGTATGTTGATGATACAGAAAGGCGATATAAAGCAGGCAGAAAGCCTGATCCGACAGGCCATAAGGGCTGGTTTACCTGATAATGAAAATAATGCTGCGGCCTATTTACAATTATGTTCAATCATGATGAACAAAAGAGAATTCAGGGCAGCAAAAGATTTTTTTAAAAAAGCAAAAGCATTTAAACCAACCACACCACAGATTGTGGACCAGATAAAACAAATAGAAAAGTACATAACAAGAATGCCGGGATAATGATAGAACACGGATGATACGGATTGGACGGATTTGCACCGATCTGTTATCCGTTTTTCATCCGTCACAACCGTGTCATCAGCGTTCTATTTAAACAATTCTTCCACTTTTTTAAACCGGTAATCAAATATTTTTTTCAATTGTTTTTTTACAAACAGGCTGTTTGCAATATCTCCCAAAAACCACAACGGTAATTTGTAGTGAACAATATCCGTCATTTCAACGCCTCCTTCAACTGTTTTAAAATGATGCTGGTGGTGCCACAGGCTGTAGGGGCCAAAGCGCTGTTCATCCACAAAATATTTTTTGTCTTCTACATGGGTTATCTCCGTCATCCAGTAAAGCGGAATGCCTAAAAGCGGACTTACTTTATATTCAATCACCTGCCCTGTATACATGGTCTGGCCATGATGTTTTGATATGGTTTTAAAACCCATATTATCCGGTGTTATCGTTGCCAGGTTTTGTGGATTACTGAAAAAATCCCAGGCTTCATCCAGGCTGATGGGAAGTTTTTGAACTGTTTTAAGCGAATAGACTTTACTCATTGCCCTTATAACAGCAATTGAATTATTTTGTTCGGTAATTGGCGCATCAAGTATCTTTGATTTATGCGCCACTACCAGGAAATATTGCAAAATAAATTTGCCGAAGAATATAAAAAACTGAATGATGAACAGCGCCGTGCCGTTGATACCATTGAAGGACCTGTTATGGTTATAGCTGGTCCTGGCACAGGCAAAACACAAATACTTGCAGCAAGGATTGGAAAAATTTTATTAGTTACAGATGCGCTGCCCGAAAATATCCTTTGTCTCACATACACCGACGCAGGTACCATTGCCATGCGTAAAAGATTGCAGCAGTTTATTGGTGCCGATGCCTACAAAGTAAATATCTACACCTTTCATGCTTTTTGCAATGATGTGATACAGGATAACCTGAACCTGTTTGAAAAAAATACGCTTGATGCGGTTTCGGAACTGGAGAGTATTGAAATGTTCAAGCAACTTATTGATGCATTTCCCAAAGGTCATCCTTTAAAAAGATACCGGGGCGATGTGTATTATGAGATCAATAATCTCAGCAATTTATTTTCTTCTATGAAAAGGGAAGGCTGGACAGCCGAATTCATCAACCAACGAATTGATGATTATATAAATGATCTGCCCAACCGGGATGAGTATGTTGCCAAACGTAAAGTAAAGGAATTCAACAAAGGCGATGTACGCACCGACAAGATTGAAGAGGAAAAAGAAAAGATGGAGAAGCTGCGGGCTGCTGTAAATGAGTTTGCCAATTTTCAAACCCTGATGCGGAAACGGAACCGCTACGATTTTGATGATATGATCAACTGGGTGATCACTGTTTTTGAAGAACAGAAAAATATTTTAGCCAACTACCAGGAAAAATTCCAATACCTGCTTGTGGATGAATACCAGGATACCAGCGGTACACAGAACAAACTGGTGCAACTGCTCATCAATTACTGGGATAAACCAAATGTGTTTGTAGTGGGTGATGATGACCAGAGTATTTACCGTTTCCAGGGTGCCAATGTGGAGAATATGCTGGAATTTGCAAACCGTTATACCAAGGACCTGATGACGGTTGTATTAACCAGCAATTACCGGAGCACACAGCCTATTCTTGATATTTCAAAAACGCTTATCAATAGGAATGAGGAACGCCTTGTAAAACAAATTGAAGGATTAAGCAAGGAATTAATCAGCTCAAGAAAAGAACTGATTGACCTGAAAAATAATCCTGTTCTGCATGAGTATAATTCTGCCAAAGATGAAATGGCAGATATTACCAACAGGGTTGCTGCATTGATTGAACAAAAAGTTGAACTGGGCCGCATTGCCATCATCTATAAAGAAAATAAATACGGAGAAGAACTGGCCCGGTATTTCAGGCTGAAAAATATACCGGTGTACAGCAAGCGGAGTATTGATGTGTTGACACAACCGTTCACCAGTAAGATTGTACAGATACTACGTTACCTGAATGCGGAGCATGATATTCCTTATGGCGGTGATGAAATGCTTTTCGAAATCCTGCATTTTGACTTTTATCAGGCCCCTCCCATTGAAATTGCTAAAATTACTGTTGAATCAAATAACCTAAAATACAAGGGTGAGCAGACTTCTATCCGAAAACTTTTATCAGACAAAGCAAATAAACCGGCGCAAAATTTATTTGACATCGGTGTACATGAAGGATTAAAAAGCTTCAGCTTTATGATAGAGAAGCTGATTGTAGATGTACCCAATATCACTTTACAGGAATTGTTTGAGCACATTATACAACATGCAGGTGTTTTAAATTATATCATGCAGAGCAATGATAAAATTGCATTGATGCAATTGCTTACCGCACTCTTTGATTTCATTAAAGATGAAACCAGCAGAAATCCGTTACTGAACCTGAAAGAACTCATCAGCATTTTCGACCTGATGGAAAAAGAAGGCATTGCCTTGCCCATGAACAAAGTTGCAGGAACAGATAAAGGCGTAAACCTCTTAACAACCCATGGCAGCAAGGGTTTGGAGTTTGAGTACGTTTTCTTTGCAGGTGTAAATGCATCTTTCTGGGAAAAGAAACGCAAGCCCGGTGGCGGTTATAAATTCCCGGATACCATGTTTACATCGCAGCCAACACCTGCCGAAGATGAAGAGCTGCGGCGTTTGTTTTATGTAGCATTAACCCGTGCGGAAAAACATCTCTACATCTCCTATGCAAAATTCAAAAATGATGGAAAGGAACTGGAGCCCTCCATGTTTATTGCCGAAATCCTGGAAGAGCATGATATTCCGGTTGAAAAAATAAATTTATCAGAAGAAGAACAAATGGAATTTGAACTGCTCAATTTTACAGAGCAGGCTCCGGAGATTGAACAGGCCGAAGAAGATTTCATCACAGCCATACTCGATAAGTTTGTGATGAACGTTACTGCACTCAATGCATACCTGAATTGTCCGCTTAATTTTTACTACCGCAATCTTATACGCATCCCATCTGGTAAAAGCGAAGCAACGGAATTCGGATCAGCCATACACCATGCATTGGAAAAACTCTTTCGCAAGATGCAGGAGAGCAAAACAGAAAGCTTCCCGTCAAAAGAAGAAATGGTTGAAGATTTTAACTGGTACATGCGCAAGCACCGGGAAAATTTTACCAAAGAAGCTTTTGACCGAAGGATGGAATACGGTGATGAGGTTTTGCGTAATTACTATGATAAGTATATAAACAACTGGAACAAAGTTGTGGCTGTTGAAAGAAATATCCGTGGCATTGTGGTAAACGGTGTTCCGCTAAAAGGGAAACTCGATAAACTGGAGTTTAATGGTAAAGAAGTAAATGTGGTGGACTATAAATCAGGTAACATTGACAATGCCATACCCAAAATAAAACCACCCGGTGACAAAGATCCCAATGGCGGTGATTACTGGCGCCAGGCTGTCTTTTATAAAATACTTATAGATAATTACGAACAGAAAGACTGGAAAGTCATCAGTACCGAATTTGATTTTATTGAACCCGATAAAAAAGGAGAATACCGGAAAGAAAAGATTGTCATCAATCCACAGGATATAGAAACGGTAAAGCAGCAGCTTACCGATGTATGGCATAAAATTCAGGCACGTGATTTTTATACCGGCTGCGGTAAGGAAGATTGCCACTGGTGCAACTTTGTTAAAAACAATAAACTGGCAGTTGCCTTACACGACCTTGAAGAGGAAACAGCAGAATAACAGATTTAAGAATTTTTATGATTTCTAAACAAAGCAAAGGGATTAAGTTTGTACCTTAAATATTATTGATGAGGTCAGTCCATATACTTTTTACAGCTTTACTTGTTTCACTGCTCTATACGTTTACCATCAGCATTACGGGCTGTGCCCAGATAGGTGCGCCTACAGGCGGCCCCAGAGACAGTATTCCTCCACGCCTCGTAAATGCTTCGCCTGCATTAAAAAGCACTAATGTAACAGGCAATAAAATAACGCTGACCTTTGATGAATATGTTGATCTGAAAGAAGCACAAACCAATGTTTTAATTTCGCCTTACCCGAAAAAAACACCCGCAATTGAGTTTAAACTAAAAACGGTTACCGTAAAACTAAAAGATACATTATTACCAAACACGACGTACAGTATCAATTTCGGCAGTGCCATTGTTGATAATAACGAGGGCAACCCATACAAAGATTTTACGTATGTTTTTTCAACAGGCAATAATATTGATTCATTAAAACTATCCGGGAAAATTATAATTGCGGAAACGGGAAAGGCCGACAGTACAATTATTGCCATGCTTTACCGTGAAACCGACGACTCTGCCGTACAAAAAAGAAAACCCGATTATATTTCCAAACTCAGTGGTGATGGCAGTTTTACGTTTGTCAATCTTCCTCCCGGTAATTTCAATATTTACGCTTTAAAAGACGGGGATGGAGGTAAAACCTATAATTCAAAAAAAGAAATTTTTGCCTTTGCAGATGCTCCAATAGCTGTTTCTGAAAACACAGAGCCTGTAACCTTATTTGCATCAGCATTAGAAAATGAGATTCAAAAGACTGCAACTGTAAAACCTGCCGCAGATAAAAAATTCAGACACAATTTATCCGCTGGTTCACAGTCCCAGGATTTATTAAAACCTTTTGAGATAAGCTTCAATAAGCCGCTGAAAAAATTCGATACTTCAAAACTGGTCCTTACAGATACAAATTATAATGCAATTCCATCCACAGCATGGACAATCGACAGCAGCAGAACAAAAATCAGCCTTACCACAAAATGGCAGCAGGATATGCAATACCGGCTGATCATGGATACTACTGCGGTTTCAGATTCTGCAGATAACTACCTGGCTAAAACAGATACCATTCGTTTTGTTACAAAACAAGAATCAGATTACGGGAATGTGGTTTTGCGTTTCAGCAACCTGGATTTAACTAAACATCCGGTTTTACAGTTTGTGCAGGGCGAAGAAATAAAAAACAGTTATCCCCTCTCTGCAACGGAATGGAGTAACAAATTTGTCAACCCCGGGGAATATGATATCCGCATCCTATTTGATGATAATAATAACGGCAAATGGGACCCTGGAGATTACGCACAAAAATTGCAACCTGAAAAAGCAATAACCCTTACCCAAAAACTGGGCGTAAGAGCCAACTGGGATAACGAAAGAGATATAAAACTTTAAACGATCAAATTAAATACTACAGTCAGAAGACTTATTTTTGCTACATGATTTTTTCTTCTTCACTTTTGGAAAGCGCCGTAAATGAATTTGCTAAACTGCCTGGTATTGGCAAAAAAACAGCTTTGCGCCTGGTGCTGCACCTCATTAAACAGGATGCTGCCGAAGTGAGCCAGTTCAGTGAGATCATTGCAAAAATGAGGAATGAAATAAAATTCTGCAACCGCTGTTATAATATTTCTGATAAGGAACTCTGCAATATCTGCAGTAACCCCATGCGAAAAAGAGAAATGCTTTGCGTGGTAGAAAATATCCGGGATGTGATTGCCATTGAAAGTACACAGCAATTCAATGGCATCTATCATGTATTGGGCGGTATCATATCTCCGCTTGATGGTGTTGGCCCCGATCAATTAACCATTGATGCCCTGGTTGACCGTATTGGAAAAGAAGAAATTGAAGAGATCATTTTTGCGCTCAGCCCAACCATACAGGGCGATACCACTATATATTATATCAGCAAAAAATTAAAGCAACTTCCTGTAAAAATAACCACCATTGCCCGTGGAATTTCCTTTGGCGGCGAACTGGAGTATGCCGATGAAATGACACTGGCAAAGAGCATCAGCAACCGCATACCTGTTGAAAATTTCATCGTTTCGGGCAATTAATTTTACTCTCCTTCCTGTTCAGCTATTAAAAAACCCTGTTTAGCGGGTTTCAATCTGTAAGTTTCAGGTCAAATATTAATTTTATTTCACAAAGATTAATATGAGACTCAAAACTAAAAAAATCGTTTTCATTTCCATTTTAAGCATCGCAGTGATGGGTGCAGCCTTTGGTTATTATTTATACAATAAAGGTCCTGTAGACGTAAAAAACAGCAGCGGAATAAAAATCAATGCAGAAGAATTATACAATAGCTTCAGTACAGATTCTGCATCGGCACAAAAAAAATACAGCAACCGGATACTGAATGTGCATGGTATTATAAATAACATAACAATCAACGTAGAAAATAAACAGATTGTAACACTTAAAACAGGTACCGATGCTGCTTACATTAACTGTGTACTTGAAGAAGCCTCGGAGCAGATAAATACCGGAGAAAAAGTAAACATAAAAGGTATCTGCAGCGGAATTGGCCAGGGAGAGCCTGACCTGGGCATCAAAGGAGACGTTTATCTCTCACGCTGTTTAATAGTAAAATAAAATCATCAATTACAAAATGAAATACACATCAATCATTATTTTAACGCTGATCATTGCAGTTTTAATTTTTGTTGCCTGTAAACATGAGCCGCCCGAACAGCCTGTTCCTCCAACAGTCAGTGGTGGTGGCGGAACAGGCGGTGGCGGGACTGGATCAACACTGGTGTGTTTTGAGTCGGATGTATTGCCCATATTCCAAAGCAATTGTGCAAAGTCCGGTTGCCATGATGCAGCTTCGCACCAGGAAGGTTATGTTTTAGATAACTATGCCAATATCATTAAAAAAGGTATTGTTTTTGGGCGGGCAACCAACAGCAAGATCTATAAAGTATTATTTGAAAGCGGTAATGATAAAATGCCGCCGCCACCCAATCCCGATCTTACAGCTGCACAAAAAGCCATCATTGGCAAATGGATAAATGAAGGCGCTAAAAATACGATTAACTGCAGTTCAGGTTGCGATGCTACACAATTTAAGTACGGCGCTAATATCAGTCTTATCATGACCAATAACTGTGTAGGCTGTCATGGCGGAACATCTCCATCGGCCAATATCAATTTGAGTAATTACAGTGCTGTGTTTGCACAGGCAACAAACGGCAGACTGAATGGTGCTATTACACATACCGCAGGTTATTCACCCATGCCAAAAAATGCATCCAAATTAAGCGAATGCCAGATAATGCAGATTCAAAACTGGATAGCAGCCGGTGCACCTAATAATTAATTTAAAAGATCTCATCAGTATGAAAAAAATACTTTTTATAGTGTTCGCTTTCTTAATCACAATGGCATTGACAAATACAGGGTGCTATTATGATAAAGCAGAAAATTTATACCCGGATACTGTCTGCGATACTGCATTGGTTACATACAGCACTACCGTTGCTCCTGTGCTGAGTTCATTTTGCAACAGTTGTCATAGCGGTGCAGCCCCGTCTGCAGGTATAAAACTCGATACTTATAATGATGCAAAAATTCAGGCAGCTAATGGAAGGCTCTGGGGTGCAATATCACATGGCACAAGTTACTCTCCCATGCCAAAAAATGCAGCTAAACTAAACACCTGCAATCTTGCCAAAATAAAAAAATGGCTCGATGCAGGATATCCAAACAATTAAAACAGTAACCCTATCTATCATTTAAATATTTATAAACAACCATGAAAAAGATAATTTTAATCGCAGCAGTTTTATTCGCTTCTCATTTTGAAGCATCAGCACAAAAGGTTTACACCAAGAACGGAAACATTTCATTCTTCTCAACAGCACCTTTAGAAAATATTACAGCCGATAATAACCAGGTAATGAGTGTGCTTGATACCCAAACCGGCGAACTGCTTTTCTCTGTTCTGATAAAAGGTTTTCATTTTAAAAAGAGCCTGATGGAAGAACATTTTAATGAAAATTACCTGGAAAGTAATAAATATCCCAAAGCTTCATTTAAAGGAAATATCAGCGATCAGAATAAAATTGATTATAAAAAAGACGGAACTCACACGATAAATGTTACCGGCGATCTCACCATACATGGTGTTACACAAAAAGTATCAGCTACAGGTACGGTATCAATAAAATCAGGAGTTGTGTCAGCAGTTTCTAAATTTAAAATAAAACTGGCCGATTATAAGATCAGCATCCCCGGAGTTGTAAAAGACCAGATTGCCGAAACCATTGATATCAATGTTTCCTGCGGGTTTGATCAAAAAATGTAAAACAAAAAAATATGCAGTTATTTAAAACAACCCTGGTTATCCTTTGTATACTGTTTGCAGGGGCAAATGCAGAAGCCCAGGACCCTGATGATATCCTTAAACAGCTTGAAAAAGAAATGTCGGGTGACGAAAAAGACAAAACAGAATACGCCACAGCTACATTTAAAACAACACGTCTCATAAACGGTCATACTGTTGAAAATGTTGGCAAGGGAGTTCTGGATGTTAAGATATCACATCGCTTTGGTAATCTTAATGACGGCGGGTATGAATTATTCGGGCTTGACAAAGCTACCATGCGAATGGGTATGGACTATGGAATAACCCCTTACCTGATGGTGGGTTTTGGAAGAAGCACATTTGAAAAAACATACGATGCTTTTGCCAAATTGAAAATATTACGCCAGTCCTCTGGTAAAAGAAAAATGCCGGTTACCATAAGTTATGTTCCTACCATCGCTTTAAAAACAATTAAAGATGCAGAGCCGGATAAAACAAATTATTATACTTCCAGGCTGTTCTTTACGCACCAATTGATTATTGGCCGTAAATTCTCTGAAGGTACTTCCCTGCAGATTATGCCAACTTTTGTTCATCAAAACCTGGTGGCTCTTGAAAAAGAACCGAATGACCTGTTTGCCATCGGTATTGGCGGAAGACAGAAACTTACAAAACGAATCAGCCTGAATGTTGAATATTATTACCAGTTACCCGATTATAAATTAACCGGCAGAACCAATTCCCTTTCGGTAGGTTTTGATATTGAAACCGGTGGCCACGTTTTTCAGTTACACTTTACTAATTCTCCAGGCATGAATGAAAGAACGTTTATATCGGATACAAAAGGTGAATGGGGTAAGGGCGATATTCTTTTCGGATTTAATATTTCGAGGGTATTTACAATTGGCAAAAACAAGCGGGGCTGAAGCCTGCAATAAAGCAATATTTTATAATTAACTTTATAGCATGCGATGCAGTTTAAATAAAATATTGTTCCTCCTGCTATTGGTTCTGACAACAGCGCATGCTTTTACGCAAAGTTTTAATACCAGCAAGGGCACCATCAGTTTCAGATCGGATGCACCACTTGAGCTGATAACAGCCTCAAGCAATGAAATACGGGGTAAACTGGATACCGCAAAAAGGGTGTTTGCTTTTGCAGTTAAGTTAAGGTCTTTCAATGGTTTCAACAGTCCCTTACAAAAGGAGCACTTCAACGAAAATTACATGGAAAGCAAACAATATCCCGATGCATTTTTCAGTGGTAAAATTATTGAAGACATTGATTTTTCAAAAAACGGCACATATACTGTAAGGGCAAAAGGGAACTTAACTATTCATGGAGTACCGCAGGAACGGATCATTAAAAGCACCATAACAGTCAGCAACGGAACACTGCAGATCAAATCAAATTTTACCGTTCAGCTAAGCGATCATAATATTCCTATTCCAAAAGTTGTGCATGAAAAACTGGCAAGTGAGATCAGTGTTGAAGTAACCGCAGACATGAAATAAAAATGACCAGATCAACCAGTACATTAACTGCAAGATTACTGACAGGCCTGGTTCTGCTGCTTTTTGCCACTCCATTAATTTTATCCGCCCAATGGCCAGGCTATAAAAATTTTCCACTCTCCGAAGACAACCGTTCCATTAAAATAAACACAGTCTTTAAAACCAGCAAAGGTTACATTTATACAGGCACTACAAACGGTTTGTATAAGTTTGATGGCGACCGGTTTACAAAAATCTATTTCGACAACAAAGATTATAACGATACAGTTTCTGCCATCTTCCAGGATAACACGCAAAAGATATGGGTTGGATTTGAAAGCGGCCGCATTGCCCATGTGCTCAATAACAAACTCGTTTATTTCAATCCCGAAGAAGGCGCCCCTCAAAAAAAGATCACGAACTTTTTGCAGGACAAACAAAACAATATCTGGTTTGCCACCGCAGGCGAAGGGCTTTACTATATCAGGAACAAAAAGATTTACCTGCTGAATGAATCCGAAGGCATGAGCGACTTAAATGTTTCTGCTGTTGCAATAACAAATTCTGATGATGTGCTTGCCGGTACCGACCAGGGAATAAATATCTGCAGCATCGCATCAAATAAAAAAACCATTACTGTTATCGGCCCCGGGCAGGGCCTTCCCGACTATATCGTTACATCCATAGTGCCTGCTGGAAAAGATATGTTCTGGATAGGCATGCAGGATAAAGGTTTTTGCCTGTACAATCATCTTACTAAAGAGGTAACAACAACAGCCGCAATGAAAGTCTGGAACCATGGCCAGGTAAATTCAATGATTGTTGATGATAATACTTTGTGGATAGCCACACAGTTGCATGGGCTGCTGAAATATGATACCCGGAAAGACAAGCTTACAACAGTGAAAGAAACTGCAGAGTTTTTGAGTATTAGAAATCTGTTGAAAGATAACCAGGGAAATATCTGGCTTACCTCCCCAGACAGGGGATTGATAAGAACACCCGGTGAAACCCTTAAACTGTTTCCATTAACAAACCCTCCAATTTTTGAACATATACATACCATTTTAAGTGATAAGGAAGGCAATATCTGGGTGAATGATGAAGATAACAGGATTGTGAAGTACAGTTTAAAAAACGGCAACTACCTTCCACACAAAATTATACTGAAGGGACTCACAGAAAAAACAGATATCACCTCATCATATCTTGATGCTCTTGGAAATATCTGGATCGGCACCATGGGAAAAGGTATTTATATTTTAAACCCGAAAACTGAACAATACAGGCTGTTTACCGAAAACAAAGTTTTTGAAAATGCCAGCATACTTTCTATCAATGGCCGTTACAACAGCATTTTTGCCAGCAGTTTACAGGGGGCGATGATTGTAACAGTTTCTGAAAAAAATAAAGATATTGCTGTTCCCTATAGATTTAAAAATTATGACAACAGCAGCACGGGTACCAATTATGTTTACAATATTTTTCAGGATAGTAAAGACAGGATATGGTTTGCTACCGATGGTCGCGGCCTTACCATGCTGGAGAACAATAGTTTTACCTACTTCAACGACAGTAAAAAAATTGATGATGACCATATCTATTCCATAACCGAAGACAAAAAAGGAAATATCTGGTTCAGCACTGCAAGTGCAGGCATCTATAAATTTGATGGGAAAAATTTTACGAATTTCCTGGAAAAAGACGGACTGAGTGATTTAACGGTTTCTGCACTTAAAACAGATTCGGCAGGTAATATCATTATCGTTCATAAACGAGGTCTCGATATTCTAGATCCCGCTACGGGAAATATCTCTTATGTAAATATTAACCAGGGTATCGGCATCATCAATGCCGAAGACCTTGGCGCCATTACCTCAGATACCGCAGGAAATGTTATGGTAAGCACCATAAATGGTATCCTCGCCTACCATCATCCAAAAAATTCCCTACAGAAACCAACTACTATAATAGAATCGGTTCAGTTATTTTTGCAGGCCATAGATGAAACCAAAGGAAACAATTTCACCCATGCCGAAAACAGTTTTACGTTTAATTACACCGGGCTCTATTACTCCAATCCCGAGCAGATATATTACCAATACAAACTGGAAGGTTTTGACAGCGCCTGGGTTCTTACAAAAGATAAAAGCAAAACTTTTCCCAACCTGCAGCCCGGTGACTATACTTTCCGCATTCAGTCTGCACTAAACAAAAATTTCAGGAATGCAGATGAAGCAAGCTATCATTTCATTATTAAAAAAGCTTTTTACAAAACATTCTGGTTTATCGGCATCTGCTTGCTTGTAATAGCTTTATTATTGTATTGGTATATTAAGAACAGGGAAAGGTCTTTAAAAAGACTTGAACACATGCGGCAGGAAAAAATTCAGTTTCAGTTTGAAGTGCTGCGCAACCAGGTTAATCCGCATTTCCTGTTCAACAGTTTCAATACACTTATCTCAACTATTGAAGATGATCCGGCAATGGCTGTTGGTTATGTGGAGCAGCTCGCCGAATTTTTCCAGAATATATTACACTATCGTGATAAGGATGTTATTACGCTGGAAGATGAGATCAATGTATTACAAACCTATTTTTACCTGCAGCAAAAAAGGTATGGCGAAAATTTAAAACTGAATATCAACATACCGGAAGAAGCAAAAAAGCATAGTTATATTCCGCCACTCACGTTGCAGCTATTGCTCGAGAATGCAATAAAGCACAATGCGGTATCAAAAGAAAAAATTTTAGAGATAGATTTGTTTATTGAAAACGGAAACCGGCTCATATTTAAAAACAATATCAACCCTAAAATAACCAGGGAAGCAGGTGTGGGCATGGGTTTACAGAATATCATCAACCGGTACAAACTGCTGAGCAAGGAAGCGGTTATTGTAAAAAATGATGCTGCGTATTTTTCAGTTTCCTTACCAACTTTAAAACAATAATTTATGAACGTATTAATTATTGAAGACGAACAGCCGGCCGCCAAGCGGCTTCATAAAATGCTCAAAGAAATTGAGCCTGATATCAATGTACTCGATAGTATCGTAAGTGTTTCTACAGCCATAAAATGGTTTGAAGAAAACAAATCTCCCGAGCTTATTTTTTCTGATATACAACTGTCCGATGGCCTTAGTTTCGAAATCTTTAAATCAGTTAACCTGAACTGCCCGGTTATTTTCACTACCGCTTATGATCAATATGCCATAGAGGCTTTTAAAGTGAACAGTATTGATTATTTACTAAAGCCGATAAAAAAAGACGAGCTCTCTAACGCCGTAAAAAAATTCAAAAAACTCAGCGGCCCTGCTCCGGCAATCGACATCAGTAAATTATTGCAGGCTCTTAATCCTGCAGGGCATGATTACAAACATCGTTTTATAGTAAGGTATGGCGAGCATATAAAAACCATCAATATTGAAGATGTCGTTTATTTTTATACGGAGGACAAAGTAAATTTTTTGTGTACCAAAGATGGGCGCCGTTATGTGATAGACTATAATTTAGATAATCTTGATTCTACCCTCGACCCTAAAACTTTTTTCCGCATCAACAGGCAATACATCATCGGCATTCACTCTATCGCCGAAATGTTTGCTTATTCTAAAAGCCGGGTGCTTATTAAATTAAATCCGCCTGCAAAGCATGAAACGATTGTAAGTACCGAACGCTCCGCTGCTTTCAAACTCTGGCTGGGCGATGAAAACTGAGTCATCCTGTTAAGTTGCAAAAAATACCTGTTAAGCATTACTATATAACCATTGGGTGTCTTTTAGTTTTAATGCTGCCCTGGCCGGGCTATTTTTATATAGCAATTAACCAATAGTCCTGCTTTAAGCTATAAACCTTATGAAAAACCAATAATTTCCTGTACAACGCAGGTTGCTTAACAGGGAATTAAAGTCTTCTCATAAAAAAGCCGTAACATTTTGTGTTACGGCTTTGTTGCTATAAATTTGTGCCATAATACAGGCAGATTTGTTTATTGTTCGGCCTGTTAAGTTTTTCAACTGAACTAATAAACGAAAGCAATTCTGCAAATCTTCTCTCAGATTGATTCTCGTTTAAAAGTTTATGGTGATTATTTTGAACCGGGCAATATACTATTGTGCAGCTTCACCTGCCTGCCGGCAGGCAGGTTGGCAGTTTACACTGAGCGAAGCCGAAGTGGACTCTTGTACTTGCATCACATTATTGAACTTTAATTGAAGCGAATGAAAACATTACAGGACTGTTTAAAAGAACGCATCTTAATTATTGATGGCGCCATGGGTACCATGATACAGCGTCATAAACTGGAAGAGAAAGATTATCGAGGCGAACGTTTTAAAGACTGGCATACAGATGTAAAAGGCAATAATGACCTGCTGAGTATTACCCAGCCGCAGATCATTGAAGAAATACATAAACAATATTTAGAAGCCGGTGCCGATATTATTGAAACCAATACTTTCAGCAGCACTTCCATTGCACAGGCCGATTATGATATGCAATCACTAGCTTACGAGTTAAATGTTGCCTCTGCAAAATGTGCCAGGAATGCTGCGGATGAATACAGCAAAAAAAATCCTGACAAGCCAAGATTTGTTGCCGGAGCAATCGGCCCGTTAAATAAAACATTGTCGCTTTCGCCAGATGTAAACAACCCCGGGTTCAGGGCGGTAACTTTTGACGAAGTGGCTGCAGCTTATACTGAACAAATAAAAGGATTGGTTGATGGTGGCGTAGATATTATCTTAATTGAAACTATTTTTGATACACTGAATGCAAAAGCTGCTATCTATGCAACAAAAAACTTTTTCCGGAATAATAATCTTCCGGAACTGCCAATCATGATCAGCGGAACCATAACCGATGCCAGTGGCCGCACATTGAGCGGACAAACACTGGAAGCTTTTTATGTTTCTGTAATGCATGCAAATCCTTTGAGCATTGGATTGAACTGTGCTTTGGGTGCATCTGAAATGCGGCCGCATATTGAAGAGCTTAGCCAGATAGCCGGATGTTTTACATCTGCATATCCAAACGCAGGTTTACCCAATGCCTTTGGTGAGTATGATGAGCAGCCGCATGAAACAGCACATATTATTGAAGAATGGGCCAAAGAAGGTTTTGTAAATATTGTTGGCGGGTGCTGTGGCACAACACCTGATCATATAAAACATATTGCAGAAGAGGTAAGTAAATTTAAACCAAGAGAATTACCAATAACAGAATTAGTTTAATGCTTTGAACCACGAAGACACAAAGGCACGAAGTAAGACAAGGAATATGTATCAAAAACTATCAGAAAAAGAAGAGTGGATTGCCACACAGGTAGTTGATATTGCCATAAACATTCATAAGCAACTTGGGCCAGGTCTATTGGAAAGTGTTTACGCAAAATGTTTCTATTATGAACTAACACAAAGAGAAATAAGTTTTGAAAGAGAAAAAGCAGTTCCGATAATTTATAATGATTTAAATATTGATGAAGGACTCAGGCTTGATTGTTTGGTTGATCAACTTGTAATTCTGGAGTTTAAAGCTCAGGAAAATTATCATCCGGTTTGGGAAGCACAATTAATGAGTTATTTAAAGTTGACAAAAAAGCGGTTGGGATTTTTAATAAATTTTCATGTCCCTTTGATGAAAGATGGGATAAAAAGAATAATAATTTAAACTTAGTGCCCCTTTGTGCCTTCGTGCCTTGGTGGTTCAACAAAACATGAGTACAATCAAACCATATTTACGACTAAGCGGCCTGGAGCCATTGATCGTTCGGCCCGAAACCAATTTTATTAATGTTGGCGAACGCACCAATGTTACCGGCAGCAAAATGTTTGCACGCCTGGTACGTGAAGGACAGTATGAAGCTGCTCTGGCTGTTGCCCGGCAGCAGGTAGAGAATGGCGCACAGATCATTGACGTGAACATGGATGACGCACTGCTTGATGGTGTACAGGCCATGACCACTTTTCTAAACCTGGTACAATCTGAACCCGACATTGCGAAGATTCCCATCATGATTGATTCATCAAAATTTGAAATTATTGAAGCAGGATTGAAATGTGTACAAGGGAAGTGTATTGTGAATTCCATCTCAATGAAAGAAGGAGAAGAAAAATTTATTGAACAAGCGTTCGTCTGCAAATCTTACGGTGCATCGGTAATTGTAATGGCTTTTGACGAAACAGGACAGGCAGATACCAAAGAAAGAAAGGTTGAGATTTGCCATAGAGCCTATAAAATATTAACTGAGCAGGTTGGCTATGCTCCGCAGGATATTATTTTCGACCCAAACATATTTGCCATTGCAACCGGCATTGAAGAACATAATAATTACGCCGTAGATTTTATTGAAGCGACAAGAGAAATAAAAAAACTGATGCCGCTTACCAAAGTAAGTGGCGGTGTAAGCAATGTATCTTTTTCTTTTCGTGGTAACGAACATGTACGTGAAGCATTCCACAGCGTATTTCTTTTTCATGCCATTAATGCCGGTATGGATATGGGCATTGTAAATGCGGGCCAGCTTGCAGTTTATGATGAAATTGAACCAGAGTTAAAACAGCTTTGCGAAGACGTTATCCTCAACAGGAATAACGACAATAACGAGACAACTGAAAAAATGATCTTGTTTGCCGAAAAAGTAAAAGCAAAGGGAAAAGAAATAGTTAAGGATGAAAGCTGGAGAAAAGAACCGGTTGAAAGCAGGTTATCACATTCATTGGTAAATGGTATTACTGATTATATAGAAGCAGATACTGAAGAAGCAAGGCTGCAATATCCAAAACCGCTGGATGTAATTGAAGGCCCGCTGATGGATGGTATGAACATAGTGGGTAATCTTTTTGGAACAGGAAAAATGTTTTTGCCGCAGGTGGTAAAAAGTGCAAGGGTTATGAAAAAAGCTGTTGCTGTGCTTACGCCATTTATCGAGCAGGAAAAAGAAGACCGCAAAAATGCACATATTGCAGCAGGAACTGTAAATGAAGAAGCAGCCGGTGCTGCAAAAATTTTACTGGCAACAGTAAAAGGCGATGTACATGATATTGGGAAAAATATTGTTGGTGTAGTACTGGGCTGTAATGGTTACGATATTATTGACCTGGGAGTAATGGTACCCACCGAAAAAATATTAGAAACAGCCATCAGGGAAAAAGTTGACATCATAGGACTCAGTGGATTAATAACCCCATCGCTTGATGAAATGGTACACGTTGCACATGAAATGAAAAGGCGTGACATTAAACTTCCGCTGATGATTGGCGGAGCCACTACCTCACGTATGCATACGGCGGTAAAAATTGCCCCGCAATATGATGAAGGTGTGGTGCATGTTTTAGATGCCAGCAGGAGTGTAACAGTTGCCGGAAGTTTACTAAGTGCCGAACAAAAACCTGCTTTTCTGCAAAACATAAAAACAGAGTATGATAAACTGGTTGTTGATTTTGGAAATAAAAAATCAACCAAACAGTTTTTAACGTTTGAAGAAGCACAACAGAACGGCGCAATAATTGACTGGGCAAATTACAAACCTGTTACACCAACATTTACCGGCACAAAAGTTTTAGACGATTATTCACTAGGAGAAATTGCGGAATATATAGACTGGCAGCCTTTCTTTATTGCCTGGGAAATGCATGGAAAGTTTCCAGCTATACTTAGTGATAAAGTAATTGGTGTTGAAGCTACCAAATTATATAACGATGCAAAAAAATTATTACAGCAGATTATTGATGAAAAATGGCTGACGGCGAAGGGCGTTGTTGGTTTTTGGGAAGCGGAGAAAACGGCTGCAGACAGTATCGAAATAAAAAATAAAAAAATAAAACTGGAGTTTTTGAGACAGCAGGTTAAGAAAACTGCAGGGCAACCAAATCTTTCGCTTGCAGACTTTATCAGCCCATCCCCGGCATCTGGTTCATTAAATCAAGACACCACTAAAGCCCCTTCCCGAAAGGAAGGGGAGGAAAAAGCGGGCTTCGGATATGAATGGGCAGACCCAATTACATATCCCCAGTTGAAAGAATATGCTTTGCAGCATAGAAATCAGCCCACCAAGGCAGAGGAAGTTATTTGGGAATTGGTAAAAACGAAACAATTAGAAGGATTTAAATTCAGAAGGCAACACATCATTGGACAATATATTACTGACCTTGTTTGTCTGGACAGAAGATTGGTCATAGAAATTGATGGCCTTATACATCAATTACCCGAAAATAAAGAAGCTGACGAAAGCAGAACAGATTGGCTGCAGAAAAATGGTTTCAAAGTCATCAGATTTACAAACGACAAGGTTATAAAAAATATAGATGAAGTTAAAGAAACTATTATCAGAGAATTAAAGTCTCAACCCTCAATCAGAGAGAGTAACAATCTAAGTTCCCCCTTCGGGGGACAGGGGGCTGATTATATTGGTGCATTCAGTGTTACCATTCAAGGAATAGAACAGCACATCAAAAAATTCGAAGCCAATCATGATGATTACAACAAAATAATTTTACAGGCTTTGGCCGACAGACTTGCTGAAGCATTTGCAGAACTGCTCCACAAAAAAACCAGAACAGAATACTGGGGTTATGTTTCGGAAGAGCATTTTACCAATGAACAATTGATCAAAGAAGAGTACATGGGCATCCGTCCGGCACCTGGTTATCCTGCCTGTCCGGATCATACCGAAAAATATAAATTGTTTGAACTGCTGGGCGGCGAAGATGCAACAGGCATTCATCTTACTGAATCATTGGCTATGTACCCTGCAGCATCTGTATGCGGCTGGTATTTTGCAAACCCCGATAGTAAATATTTTGGTGTAGGTAAAATTGAAAAAGATCAACTGGAAGATTATGCCAAAAGAAAAGGAATGAGTCTAGAAGATGCGACGAGGTGGTTGAGACCGATACTGGAATAATAAATTGACATTAAGTTTGTTTGCACCATATTATCCCTTTTGATCTTTACGGCAGCCGCTGCACAAAAGAAAAAGATAAAACAAAAAAGCTTTGTTGATAACGAACTTCAATCTTTCATACAAAGGTCAAAAGGCCTTTCTTCGATCAAGTTTGAAAAATACGAGCATGGTACATTATTCTTAAAAGCAGATACATTTCTGCTTCCTAAAGGTTCTTTTTCGCTAATCTACAGTAATAGCTATAATCTGGAACACCTTGGCAATAGATACATTTTCGAAAAACAATTTGGTGAATTTCCAACTAAAAGACTTTTAAAAATTTTAGATTCAATTAAAGGTCGGGCCAAGGGCTTGATTTCTTTCGAAGGAGAAATTACCCGAGATAAGGTCTTCATTAAAACAACCGACACGTACTATAAAAAATCTTCGGAAAATATAATTTTTACAAAAGTTGAAACCGATGCCAAATATCCGGGTGGACGTGTAGCATTTCAAAAGTATATCCAAAGTCGAATAAACAACAGCATACATAAACCTGTCTTCAAAAATGATTCCGCATTCTTCATTCGGGCTATCCTTAGAAAAGACAGTCTGATTCATGAAACCAAACTATTTGATTCTACACAATCTGAATTTACAGATTTGCTGCAAACCATATTGAAAGAAACCTCAGGTTGGAAGCCTTTGCTTGCCGGTGGTAGACCTGCTACTAAATATTTGCAGGTATTTATTATGATAAGAAAAAACGGAGATATTGAAGCAGATTACTATTGAACTAAGTCAACCGCTCCAATTCCAGCTTATTAATGATATTAAACACCAGTAGTATACTGTAAAAATAATTTTTAATTTCTTCCTTATCCTTCGCCCCTTTCTTAGATGGCTCCAACAAATTCTCATCAAATGGAATGGCGATATAACATTTACCAGCAACAAAAGAAAACACAATATCCTTTTGTAGTTTTTCTTTAATCAGCAGCATATGATCCATCATATGGTACGACAGGATTAATGAAGCCTCATTGGCATTGCTGGTATAAACAGAATACTGTTTATCAAAATTTTCGTGAGGTATTTTCATTCTTTGCACATGTGGCAATGGATACATCCGGTAATGTTGATCTGCCATACTGGATGGCAACTGTGCATTTCCTTTTGACCAGATATAGGTACCGCCGGCAAATGATCTGTTGATCCGGGCTACAAAAAACAATCCTTTAAAAATATTGTCGGAGCCGGCAGCATCTTCATACCATGATTTTATTTCGGAACAATGAAAAGCTACACCGTTGTATTCGCTCTGCCAGTAATCATCACCATCAAAATGCGAAAACCTCCTGCGGAACAAACCGCTTGCCTTATATTCTTTTTTAGAAACAAAACCCATGGGTTTGTAAACAGCCGAAGGGTTTATATAACTGATGATCTGCCCGATTATCTTTTCTTTAAAATCGTCAATATACTTATCAGCATATTTTGCAGAAAAATAAACACCGATGATACACATAACGAGCATGGATGCCGCCAGGATATGGCCTGAAGGAAACAGTTTAAGGTAGTACAATAAAAAACTTATGAAAGTACCGGCACCGGTATAGAATGTAAATCTTTTCCAGTTACGGGCTGATGTATCTTCATTATCCAGCTCATCCAGAACGGGCCGGATCTTAATTGTATAAAAACTTTCAAAGTCTTCTATACGTTCCATAATGTTCCAATTATACCGATTTAAAAATACGAAGTCACAGGCAGTTGGTTATCGGTAAAGATGGTATTACTTGGTAAAGGTTTTTTGCAAGGCCTGTGCTTCTTTTGCATCAGTTATGCCTTTAATTAAAAGAACAAATACAATTACCTTAACAATGATTCCTTTATACAGGGTACTGATATCAACAGCTGCATTAATTACAATAAAAATTGTATACAAACAGATTGCACCTATTATGGCGTAGTAAGGTCTCCTTTTGGTCCAGAGGCCCAGCAAAACAAAGCCTGCAATAAAAACGCTCCAGAATGCAATATCAATCCATAAATACTCATAGCTTTCGGAAACTGAAAATGCCAGGACCACTAAATTAATTACCAGCAAAATGGCAACAGCAAATATGGCATTCCTGGCCTGTTTGATATGCTTATCATAACCTTCCAGCGAAAATTCTTCAGGCGAAAAGATGGTTTCCTGGTTGGGATCTTTGGGCTGATCATCTAAATTGTTGTTTTCCATAGTGGTTCGTTATTTTTACAATATAAATATAATAATCATTATGCGCATAATCTCATACAATGTTAACGGCATACGTGCTGCCATTAAAAAAGGTTTTATTGACTGGTTGAAAACAAATCCTGCAGATATTATATGTTTACAGGAAACCAAGGCCACTAAAGATGATGTGGACGTTAAACAGTTTGAAGCATTGGGCTTTCATCATCATTGGTACAGTGCCCAAAAAAAAGGATACAGTGGTGTGGCCGTTTTTTCAAAAATAAAACCGGATAATGTTGTGTATGGTAATGGTCATACTGCCAGCGATGATGAAGGCCGGGTGATACAACTTGATTTTGGAGATATCCGCCTGATCAATGCCTATTTCCCATCGGGCACCAGTGGTGATATACGACAGGATTTTAAATACCTGTGGCTTGATGAGTTTCAAAAGTATCTTAACAAATTAAAAAAGAAACAACCCAAAATTATTTTGGTGGGTGACTATAACATTGCACACAACGAAATTGATATTCATGATCCAAAAGGCAATAAAAACAGCAGTGGTTTTTTACCCGAAGAACGTGAATGGATGACCAAATTTTTAAAAAGCGGCTGGATCGATACTTTTCGTGAATTTCATCCCGAGCCGCACCGGTACAGCTGGTGGAGCCAGCGTTTCCCTACGGTAAGGCTAAATAACAAAGGCTGGCGCATTGATTATATTACTGTAACAGAGCCTTTAAAAAAACAATTAAAGGATGCAGATATTTTTCCGGATGTAAAACATAGTGATCATTGCCCGATATATGTTGAGATAAAAGTTTAAAAAAAATTCTGGACTAAAAATATAGTTTTAACAATAATAATTTCCACAATCACTAAAGGCTTGTTTATCTTAGCCTTTAACCAATATTTACTGTATGGAATTACTTTCCGTTCTTTTGATGATCACAATCCTGGTAATCATTATTAAACAAAACAGTAAACTCTCTAAACATCTTCAAAAACTCGAAAGTGAATTAAAATCGTTACGTAAACAGTTGTTAAATTTTACCGGCGAAAAAAAGGAATCAGCGGAAATTAAGAAACCGGATATTATTGAACCCGTTGAAAAAGCAAAACCATATAAAAGCATTTTTACAGTTGCTGATGACCCGACTGCTGTTATACAGCCTTCAGTAACTGATGAAAAGATAAAGGAGCCACTGGAAGATTCAGTAAAAAGTAGTGAACCTGAAAAACCAGCTATCATTACAACTGTTGAAGTAAAAGAAACCATCGCCCCTCCGGGAAAAGTTCAGCGGCAGCCCCCTCCCCCAACTTTTTTTGAGCGTCATCCCGATATGGAAAAATTTATTGGTGAAAACCTCATCAGTAAAATTGGTATAGCCATTTTGGTGCTGGCCATCGGGTATTTTGTAAAATATGCGATTGATCAAAACTGGATCGGCCCCGTAGCCCGTGTTGCCATTGGCATTTTATGCGGCGGAATACTCATAGCATTGGCACACAGGTTTCGTAACAGTTACCGGGGTTTCAGCTCCGTACTGGCCGGCGGCGGCATGGCGGTTTTTTATTTTACCATTACATTGGCCTACCAGCAATTTCATCTCTTCAGCCAAACCACGGCCTTTGTGATCATGATTGTCATCACAGTTTTTGCTGTGGCACTTTCTTTATTATATGATAAGCAGGAACTCGCTATCATTGCATTGATCGGTGGTTTCCTGGCTCCACTTCTGGTAAGTGACGGCGGCGGAAATTACAGGGTGTTGTTTACCTACCTCATTATTTTAAACAGCGGGCTTTTGATAATTGCGTACAATAAATCATGGCGGCTGCTTAACCTGCTGAATTTTATTTTCACGATTCTTATGTTTGGAAGCTGGCTGCTGTTTTTAGGTTATGATGAACCTGCCATCAGTTTTAAGAACGGATTTTTATTTGCAACTGTTTTTTACCTGCTGTTCTTCATCATCAACATTGCCCATAATGTAAAAGAAAAAAAGAAATTCATTGCTTCAGATTTTGGCATCCTGCTTGCCAATACGGCTTTATATTTTTCAGCAGGCATTTACTGCTTAAATAATATGGGGGCGGCCGATTACCGTGGCCTGTTCAGTGCATCAATGGGTGTATTCAATTTATGTATTTCGTATTTCCTGTTTCGTAAACAAAAAGCCGACAGCAATATCTTATACCTGCTTATCGGTATTACACTAACCTTTATTTCCATTACAGCACCCATTCAGTTACATGGTAATTACATTACTTTGTTTTGGGCAAGCGAAGCCGTTTTATTGTATTGGCTGTTTATCAAATCAAAGATCCGCATCATTCAATATTCAGCAGGGTTGATATGGGTTTTAATGCTGATCAGTTTATTAATGGATTGGATGCAGCTATACGGATTTTTTTCCAATGAAAACCTTCCCATTATCGCCAATAAAGGTTTTATCACCACCCTGTTTGCCGCTGTTGCTACTTATATTTTATTTTTGATAAGGAGCAAAGAAGATGAAACTATAAAGGCCATTTCTTCAGCACTGATACCGGGTGGAAAAACTTTTCGAATCACTGCAATCATATTATTATTTGCTGCCGGCGCCCTGGAAATAAACCAGCAGTTTGGTTTCTATTATCCCGATACCGGAATAAACATGCTTTACCTGCTGCTTTATACAATTGCATTTTTAAATATCGCTATAGCGGTTACCGGCAGGATAAAACGGCTGCAATTAAGTCCGAATATCATTTTTATAATGCTGAGTGCCTGTATAGTTTTATACCTGGCTTGTATTGCAAAAACATTTACAGTGCTGGAGCAAATGCTTGAAGAGCATAAAAACGGTATGCACTTTACAGCACACTGGCTTACCGCCTTCTTTACAGCCTTTGTACTGTACAGGTTAATACAGTTACTCAGGAAGGATACAACAATTGGCAAAGACGCATTAATATATCTTACCTGGGTTTTGTGTACGGTTACTGTAATTTATTTAAGTGCAGAAATACATTTGATTTCCAATAAGATTTTTTATGCTGCTGATAACCCATTGGAAAATATCAAACGGATATATATTAAAACAGGGCTGCCCATTTTATGGGGACTTTGTTCCTTTGCCTTTATGTGGCTGGGTATGCATTATAAGTACCGCACATTACGCATCATTTCACTCAGCCTGTTTACTTTAACGCTGCTTAAATTATTTATATTCGATATCAGGAATATTCCGGCAGCCGGTAAAATTGCAGCATTCTTCTGCCTGGGTGTTTTATTACTGGTAGTATCATTCATGTACCAGCGTTTGAAAAAAATAATTATTGATAATGAAGAAAAACTGGATTAGCCTTTTATTGTTCTGCCTGGTTATACAATATTCCACTGCTCAAACAGCGGGATATAAATTTTACAGTCACCTGGATACGGTAAAAAAATCGGGGTTTTATAATATTGAAATAACACCTGCCTTAACTGCCCGCCTTAAAACTGATTACAGCGATTTAAGAATTGTAAATGATGACGGGAAGTGGGTACCGCATATACTTCATTTCCCGTTGCAGGAAAGAAATATAGACGCTGTTGCCTATGATTTGAATTTCAAAAAAAATGAAAATTCAAAAACAAGTACAACATTGGTTATTGAGAATAACCTGAATACAATTTCCAATATCGGGTTGGTTATTACCAATACTGCCGCAGAAAGGTTTTGCAGCCTTAGCGGAAGTAATGATCAGCAAAACTGGTTTGTAATAAATGACAGTATATTAATAAATCCTGTACCGGATGAAAAACTTACAGAGAACATATTCAGCATTAACTTTCCCCGGGCCGGTTACAAATTCTTTAAGGTTGTAATTGATAACAATAATAAAGACCCATTTGATATTAAAAGGGTGGTACAAAGTACTGCCGCTTACACAGCCAGCAACCCTCAATTTAAATTAATTGAAAACCCCGTAACAATAATCATGCAAAAAGACAGTGGCAATATCTCTTATATTAAAATAACGCAGCAGGAACCTTTTCATTTCGATAACATCAGCTTACAGGTGAGTGGCGTAAAGTATTTCAACCGAACAGCAGGTATCTATCTCCCGTACACAGCAGATCATTCCTTTGCAGATCCGGGGCGGTTGTTATCATCTTTCAGCATTTCAAATAACAATACGTTACAGTTCAGGCTGCCACTCACCAAGGCTTCCGTGTTTTATATATTGATCAATAATGAAGATAACCTTCCCCTTAAGGTTAAAGAAGTGAAAACAGGTTTTACTGAACGTTATATTACTGCCTGGTTAGAAAATGCTGATAATTATAAGCTCATACTGGATAATGACAATGCGGTTTTACCAAATTACGATCTGTCCGATTTGAATACACAAGCAAAGGACAGTATTCCTTTTTTAACAACTGGTAAAATAATTCCTGCAAATGCAAACAGCCTGACAGTAACTCCTGCCAAAAACAATAAATGGATTTTGTGGGTTGCCATTGCTGCTGCATTATTAATCTTACTTTTTTTTACTTACAGGATGTTAAGCGAAGTTGATAAAAGAAAAAGTTCATGATCATATATAATGTAACTATAAAAGTACAGAAGGCAATTAACGATGATTGGCTGCAATGGTTAAAAGAAGAACACATTCCCGATGTGATCAATACCGGATGCTTTACCCACGCCGTTATTTTAAAATTAATGGAAGTTGATGAAACCGAAGGCCCGACTTATGCCATACAGTATCATGCCGAAAGCAAGGGCCTGTATAATAACTACATTGAAAACCACGCAACTCAAATGCGGCAGAAAGGATATGACAAATGGGGTAATCAATTCATTGCCTTTCGCTCGGTTATGCAGGTTGTTAACTAATTGTGCAAAACAATCAGGTTGAGGGTTTTTTATATTTCAGGACCTTTTCTATCCGCTTGCAAGCCGCATGGGCAAAGGATTTTACTCCCTGATTTTATGAAAGCATTGCTGACAGGGGGTTTTAGCCAATTGAACCGGTTTCTAAACATCCCCTCACATCCTGCCCGTTCCGGCAAATCCCTTGTTGCATAAGGTTTTCAGCCAATGTTTACAAAAAAATATTTCACAAAAAAAATTTTGTTGCAATTAAAAAGCATCTATATTTGTCCCACTTAAAAAATTCAAAAAAAATTATCATGAACAAAGCTGAATTAATTTCAAAACTTGCTG
>Ga0138256_10000226_pt1 | contig 66988 bp, 51 predicted proteins | sample KNB2016incub_MG_FD_105486 | JGI IMG/M metagenome (GOLD analysis project Ga0138256, IMG submission 105486) | Active sludge microbial communities from wastewater in Klosterneuburg, Austria - KNB2014incub_MG | ecosystem: Engineered > WWTP > Activated sludge > Unclassified | place: Austria...
CGAAGATCGCAAAGAAGAATTAAATCTTAGCGCCCTTGGCGGTCTTCGCGGTGAAAAAGATACGGAAATAATCGCCCTCATCAAACCACAATTCGAAGCGGGCAAAAAGGATGTCTCGCGCGGCGACGGCGTGATCCGCGACCCGGAGATTCACAAGCAAGTGTTACTCGACGTTTTAGGGTTTGCTCAACGCGAAGGGTTTGGAATCCGAGGGCTTGTGAAAAGTCCGCTGGTGGGACCGAAGGGGAATGTCGAGTTTCTGGCGTGGATGGATCAGGTTTCAAGTCCACAGAGAAGCGATTTGGAAAGTTTGATCGAAGAGATAATCAACCCTATGTAATAGTACGCGAGGAATCTTTTCGGTAATTTTATTTCAACTTGTAATAGGTGTTCTTGCCTTTTCCCTCGCGCTTGATTAACCTCATTTCGATTAGTTTATTGAAATCCAGCCTGCGAGTTTGTCTTGCGCGATTTACCATGCCTGCGTAATCCTTGTCGGCGATATAGCCTTTATCTTTAATGAAATCGAGAATCTTCCGATGATACGGCTTGAGTTCATCTTGCGGGCTTTGGTTGGAACGCGGCAGGATTTTTTCGACACGCAGAAGTTCGTCAATGATGCCGCCCGTGAAATATTCCAGCCAGGGGCTGAAATCAATCGCCTTCGCAATCTCGTAGAAATTTCCCCGCGCGCCCACTGTTTGAAAATAGCGGGTCACATTCTGGTTGTAGTAATTCTCGAAACTGAACAGGTTGAACGTGTTCAACCCCATGTTGGCAAGCAAAATCTTCGTGAGCAAGCGCGTGGTTCTGCCGTTCCCGTCCATGAAGGGATGGATAACCACCATCTGCTTGTGAAATAAACCAGCCAGAATCAAAGGGTCCATTTTGGCTATGTGGGCTTCGATAAACGCAATCAGATCTTTTACGAGAGCAGAGATATCCGCGGCGTCGGGGGGCCAGTAAATCGTCGTTCCCGAGCGCGGGTCGTTTACGAAAACAGGATCAGTTCTCAGTTTCCCTGATTGCGACGCGGGCAGTAGTTTCTTTGTCACCTGTTTATGGATTTGTAATATCAATGACAATGTGACAGGGATCGCGCCCTCGCTAAGTTTGCCATTGATCTCCCTCATCGCCTCGTTGTAGTTCAACACCTCCCGCTCGCTGTCGCGGATGTTTTGAGGCGTGTTCTTGAGAATGCGTTTCACATCCGTCAACGGAAGCGGATTCCCCTCGATGCTGGTGGATGCAAAACTCGAAACCGCCTCGGCGTCCTTTTGCAGTTCGACAAGCACCGTGTGCGGAAACCGTCGCTGATTCAGAGCCTGCGTCAGGCTGGTAATCCGCTTGATATTATCAAGTAGGGCGTGAGTAATCTCATATTTCGGTTGGAACATTAGTCGAATTATAGTCGAATCTTAGTCAAATGGAATGTGTGGAGAGGGCGCAGCGAGACAATCTCCCGTAAAAACTCCTGAACGGATTCGCTGTGCCCCCTACTTTTACCGAAGAGCAATGCTGAGTTTGTGGCGTGAATAACTGTGTTTACCGAAGAAGGATGTGAAATCCAAACTGATCAAAGACATTTTCGCGGGTTGAAATTCTATTCTTCCGCAGTAAAATAAGCCAACAGTCGCGTCAGTCATTGATAAGGAAGAACCTATAGCACAGTTTCAGGTTCTCAACGAGGATGACGTCATCCTCGTTGAGAATTTGCTGGTGGTGTTTGAAGGAATCTAATATGAAAAACTCTCGCTCCCTAATAATCATAATCCTCTGTGTGTCTCTAATTGGCTGTACATCACTGGGATTAACTCCTACTCCAACCAGTACACCAACCGCGGCTGCAACAGCGATACCAACTCATACACCGACCCCAACCATTACTCCTCTTCCAAGTGCCACGCCAACCCTAGTAGAAATTGGCGAAGATGGTCTTCCCATCTTTCCTGAAAATTCAACGAGTCGAGGAAATGGCTTGGAGATCGCTTTCAGCCAAGGCATACTAAACAGGCTTGGTGTTAAAAGTGTGACCATATCTAATGACAAAGTGTTAGATATAAAAACCGTTTTGGTGGGGGCTTGGATATACATGATGGGAGGTCCAGCCTTTGGGAACGTCGATCCAATGAAGTTGGATGATCTTCGTGATGCTCTTCAAAAAACTTCTGGATTAAACATTATCTTGGGCGATCAGAAAATTCGCATCGATTCTGAGACTTTGATACGATTCGAGTTTTTACTTTTATGTTCAGAACAGAAAAGTTTGATTGATTATTACTCAAAACAGCCCGGATCCACTTTTCGAGTGAGGCCATATTGGACAACGCCTCCAATAATGTTCCTTCATGTTACAGAAAATTCCTTGAATTTCATTTATTCTATGGATTGTTTAGAAGCAGAGTATCTCACCAAGCATCATTTATCCTTGGAGCCAAAAATAGCATGGATGCTAGGAAATGCTTTTTCAGCATCATCGACTTCTTTTTATGACGTTTGTATACGTAAAAGCCCAGTTAAGCAACGATTCTCAGGATGTTGGAGTCAAAAACGAGCCCCGATTGAATATGACATATATGCAATGCATCTAGTAAATTTTTGGGATTCATCTGATGAAATAGCCTCTACTATTTTAGGAGGGTGTAAGTGGGAGAACAGAGAGTGTGTTAGCGGTAGCGAGGTTTGGAAATTTATTGTTACTCCATGACATATCCGTTTAAGGATTAAAGGAATTATAAATTTTAACAGTATGCTTAGTTATTTCAGTCAAGCCGTTTGCTGTATCCTTCATGTTTGAAAATACGTTATACTCTCGCACGCTATGACCTCCCACATCCGAAACTTTTGCATCATCGCCCATGTTGACCATGGAAAATCCACGCTTGCCGACCGCCTGCTTCAAATCACAGGCACGATCTCGGAACGCGATATGTCCGCGCAGATGCTTGACACGATGGACCTTGAACGCGAAAAGGGCGTGACGATCAAGGCGTCTGCTGTCCGCATGTATTACACCGCCCATGGGGACAATCAAAAGTATGAGATCAATTTGATTGACACGCCCGGTCACGTGGACTTCGGTTATGAAGTCAGCCGCGCGCTCAAGGCCTGCGAAGGCGCGGTGCTGGTGGTGGACGCCACGCAGGGCATTGAAGCGCAGACGTTGGCGAATCTTTATCAGGCGCTGGATGCCGACCTCACGATCATTCCCGTTATCAACAAAATTGACCTGCCCTCCGCGCGCCCCGATGAAGTGGCGGAAGATGTGGGCGCGTTGCTTGGCATTGATCCGACAGACGCGATTCAGATTTCTGCGAAGGAAGGCATCAACGTCGAGAAGATTCTCGAAGCCATCGTCACGCGCGTGCCGCCGCCCAAAGATGCGGATGATCTCCCCTTGCGCGCGCTCATCTTCGATTCGCATTACGACGCGTACAAAGGCGTCGTTGCCTACGTCCGCGTGGTGGAAGGCTCGCTCAAATCCACCGATGTTTTGCGGATGTTCGCCACCAAAGTGGATATGCGTCCCGTTGAAATTGGCATCTTCTCACCCGGCATGACGCCCGTGCAATCGTTGGGATCGGGCGAAGTAGGCTACATCGCCACCGGATTCAAGACGGTGCATGAATGCCGCGTCGGAGATACGATCACGCGCGCTACTCAGCCTGTTTCAGACCCTCTGCCGGGGTACCGCACCCCCAAGCCGATGGTCTTCGCCGGGATTTACCCCGTTGAAGCGGACGATTATCCCGAACTGCGCGAGTCGCTGGAGAAATTACAACTCAACGACGCGTCGCTCACGTACACGCCTGAAACGTCGCAGGCGTTGGGGTTTGGATTCCGCGCGGGCTTTCTCGGTCTCTTCCACATGGAAATTATTCAGGAACGTATCGAACGCGAATACAACCTGGATGTATTGTTCACCGCGCCGTCCGTGGAATACGAAGTGCTGATGATTGATAATGAAGTCGTCCCCGTTGATTCGCCTGCGGAACTGCCCGACGAATCAAAAGTCGTCGAGATCCGCGAACCGTGGATGACGATTGAAATTATCACGCCGATAGATTATTACGGTCCCATCATGGAATTGGTCACAAGGAAGCGCGGCATCTTCAAGCAACAGGAATATCCCGCCCCTCATCGTGTGCAATTGGACTTTGAAATTCCGCTTTCCGAGATCATCATCGGTTTCTTCGATGAATTGAAATCACGCACCAAAGGCTACGCTTCCTTAGATTATCAATTTCTCGAATACCGCGTGGACGAATTGCAGAAACTCGAGATCCTCGTCAATGGCGAACCGCTCGATGCGCTCGCGGCAATCGTCCACAAGAAAGACGCGTTCTACAAAGGTCAGCGTCTCATCACCAAGCTCAAAGACCTCATCCCCCGTCAACTGTACGATGTGGCGGTCCAAGCCGCGGCGGGCGGACGAATTATTTCACGCGCGAATGTCAAAGCCACGCGCAAAGACGTGTTGGCAAAATGCTACGGCGGCGACATCACGCGCAAGAAAAAATTGCTCGAGAAACAGAAGAAGGGCAAGAAACGCCTGAAGATGGTCGGCAATGTCGAAATCCCGCAAGACGCGTTCATGGCGGTGTTGAAATTGGATGAGGAATGAGGGAAGGCACGTACACAAGTAGACACGTAGACAAGTATACAAGTCTCACCCGTGTACATGTCTGCCTACCTGTTTACCTGTTTACTATTTACCTGTCTACTTGTATACTTGTTTACTCAAAGGAACTATCCATGAAAGACGCAAAAAAATGGTTACCCGGCGCCATCATCAGCATCGGCTTGATCGCCGCGATACTCTACTTCGTTGACCTGCCCAAGATGGTGGATGCGCTTCGCAACGCAAATTATGTTTATTTCGGAATCGCGCTTGCAATTGGATTCGTGTGGATGGCAGTCCGCACTCAAGTGTGGAGAACCCTTCTACGCGACCGCGCCTCGTTCAGCGATGTCTTTTGGACAGTCGGCGAAGGATACTTATTAAATAACTTCCTCCCATTCCGCCTTGGCGAGATCGGTCGCGCGTTTTTACTTAGCCGCAAATCTTCGCTGACCTTCATGGAGATTCTTCCCACCATCGTCATCGAACGCACCATGGACTTGATCTACACCGCCATCATTTTTATTTCCGTGATTCCATTCGTCGTCGGCGCGGAGGGGAGCGGACGCACAGCCTACATCATGGGCGGCGTTGTGCTGGCTGGCTTCGCGCTGATGTTCATTCTGGCGCGCAACAATAAGTGGGCGCTCGCTCTTTTTCACAAACTCACCGCGCGGTTTCCGCGCTTGCAACAACTCGGCGGCAGTTTCCTCGAAGCATTCTTCTCCGGCTTGAGCGTGCTCACCGACGGCTGGCTCTTCGTCAAATTTTTATTTTGGATGACGCTTAACTGGTCGCTTGCCATCGTCGCCTACTACCTCATCATCCGCGCCTTCTTCCCGCAGGCAGATGCGATCTGGGCGATGTTCGGCTTGGGCATGGCGGCATTCGGCGGAGCCATCCCATCCGCGCCCGGCGCAGTGGGAACATTTGAAGGCGCGATCGTTTTTGCCCTGAAAATCCTGGGCGCCGACGAGTCCTCCGCTCTTGCCGCGGCGCTTGCCATGCGTTTGTATAACTACATCAACAGCATCGTCGTCGGGGTCATCGGTCTCTCGCGCGAAGGGCAGACGCTTTCAGGCGTCTATCAGGAACTGATGAACTTCAGAACTAAGCAAGGGAAAGCGGATGTCTCGTAATTACCTCATCACCGGCGGCGCGGGATTCATCGGTTCGAACTACGCGGGCAGGCTGATTCAACGCGGCGAGCGCGTCACCCTCTTCGACAATCTCTCGCGCGCGGGCGCGCCGCGCAATGTGAACTGGTTGAAGAGTCAGTTCGGGGAAACTGGATTCAGCCTCATCGTCGGAGATTTACGAAGCGCAGACTTGTTAGCCGAATCTGCCACAGACGCGGATGTCATCGTTCATCTGGCGGGGCAGGTCGCAGTGACGACATCCGTGACGAACCCGCGCGATGATTTTGAATCCAACGCGCTGGGAACGTTCAACGCGCTCGAAGCCGCGCGCCTCTCGAAAAAGAATCCCATCTTTTTGTACGCCTCCACCAACAAAGTCTACGGCGGCATGGACGACGTGAAACTCGTCGAAGAATCGACGCGCTGGCTGTACAAAGATTTGGAACACGGCTGTTCCGAATCGCAGCCGCTCGATTTCCATTCGCCGTACGGCGTTAGCAAAGGATCGGGCGATCAATACGTGCGCGATTACGCGCGCATTTATGGTTTGCGTTCTGTCGTCTTTCGACAGAGTTGCATTTACGGTCCGCGCCAATTCGGCATCGAAGATCAGGGCTGGCTCGCGTGGATGATGATCGCGGCGGTGACCGGACGCAAGCTCACGATTTACGGCGACGGCAAACAAGTGCGCGACGTTCTGCACGTGAATGACTTGCTCGACGCGTACGATGCCGCCATCGAAAAAATTGACGTTGCCAAAGGACAAATCTACAACGTCGGCGGCGGCAGGCGCAACGTGATGGCGATCTGGGCGGAGTTCGGTCCCATTTTGGAAAAATTGCTCGGCAAAAAAATCGAAGTGGCGCGCGAGGATTGGCGTCCCGGCGACCAGAAAGTTTTCTACGCCGACTTACGCAAAGCCAAAAACGAACTCGGCTGGGAACCGAAGATTGATCTCGAAGAGGGGATGGAGTTGATGTTCGAGTGGGTGAAGGCGAATAGGGAGTTGTTTTAAATTCTCTACCGTACAAATGTCGTTGCGAGGAGGGGTTTTGCTCTTCCCGACGAAGCAATCTCCTGTTTTGAGGGATGTTTCCGTTGAAAAGGAGATTGCTTCGCCGCCGAAAACCAAGAGCGGCGGCTCGCAACGACATAATTTAGCGCGATGCACGGTAGCAAATTTTAAATTGAAATACTGGATATTTTGGGAGATCAGTCGTGGGCTGTATAAGTACTTGTTGGCTAGCCCCTTGCAAAAATTCCGTGTTTGTTATCTAAATTAGAGCATATGTGCTAAAATTCCACCAGAAAGGTTAACGGTAAAATGCCTGGAAAAATAAAAGACGCGCTACCTCCAAAAGCATTATCGCTATTTTCTGGCGCGGGCGGCATGGATATTGGTGTAAAGCAAGTGGGTTTTGATATTTTGGCTTGTGTTGAATTTGACCCATACGCTTGCGAAACCTTACGCACTAATATTAGCCAAGAACATCTTCACACAAAAGTTTTTGAAGAAGATGTTAGAAAAATAGACCCTGCCGTAATGATGAAAGATTTGGGATTAAAAGCGGGTGAATTAGATTTACTTTGCGGCGGTCCACCTTGTCAGGCATTTTCTCAAATTGGAAAACGTCATAGTATTAAAGATGAGCGTGGTTTATTGCTTTTTGAAATGGTTCGATTTGCGGAGGTCTTTAAGCCGCGCTCGATTTTAATTGAACAAGTAAAAGGTTTACTTTCAGCCAAAGATGAAAATGACAAAGTTGGCGGAGTATTTGACCATCTAATTAGCAGGCTTGAAAACTTAGGCTATGTTCCCAAGTGGAAGGTAGTAAATGCCGCTGAATATGGTGTTCCTCAGTTGCGTCAAAGAGTCTTCATTGTCGCCACACTAAAGCCGAATGGATTTCAATTTCCAGCTCCAACTCACGGCTCACCTAAAAAAGCCACGCCACTATTTTCTTTACCGCCGTTTGTCACCGTTGGTGATGTAATAATGGATTTAGGTAAACCATATAAACAAAATGGGTTTATTCCAGAAAACAGCCATCTTGACGTTACCCCAGACGGCGACAGATTTAGAATGAATGGCGTGCCTGAAGGCTCGCACTTATCCGCGCAAACTCATTTGCCAAAAGAGCAACTTCGCAATTTAACAAAAAAGGACACAACAAAATTTAAGCGTTTATCACGCCAAGAACCTTCCAATACTTTGCGGTGCGGAGAAATATTTTTTCACCCGAAAGAAAACCGATACTTAACTCCCCGCGAATATATGCGGATTCACGGTTATCCCGACAGTTATATTTTACGCGGCCCAATTCGCGGACGTTCTGGCAGAGTACGTCATCTTGACCAACATCGTCAAATTGCGAATTCTGTTCCACCACCGATAGCGCGCCTTTTGGCAGAAGAAGTCCTAAAGGTACTCAATGCCAAAAATATTTGAACTTTTCGGTTATCCGTTATCAAGCAAAAGCGCAAAAGCAGAGCAAACCAGAAAACAGGCATTATGCCCGTTTTACGGCGGGGTTTGTGATGGTGGCGGAAATCGTTATTTGTCCGCTGTCAAACTACCAGAACACCCCAAACTTGCTCGTTACTTTAATGACAAGAAGTTAAGCAATGTTCAAGTTGGGGTTTGCTCAATACAACTCACTGAAGAAGAAGCGCCCTGGATTGTTTGTCCTCGCCGCTTGCTGGTTTTAGGCCATAGTCAAGCAAGCGCATATCAATATCAGCGACACGCAGAACATAAAGTCTTAAGCGCGCTCAACTACAAAAGCGGCGCGCGATTGGGGGTTTGGCGCGAAGTAAAAATCTACGTCGAAGATAATGACGACAATGATGACGAGAACTCCAAAAGTTTCGACTACACTTTTGACTATGTGATTATGCCTGTTGCGCCCACGCCGCTAAAGAAAATTCAAGAATCTTTAGGCGGCGATATAAAAAGCCTTGAAAAGTCATTAAGCAAAAACGGTTACACATTTGCTTTACGCAACAATGAAGTTTATGTTGAGAATTACCCAAGCGGAACACCGAGTATTCTTGAAATAATGACTTCCAGCACATCTGGCGGCAACGAAAAGAAGCGCACCAGAATTTCGCACGCATTTGAAGACGCAATATTGGGCAAGCCTCATAATGCGCCGTCAATCAACAAAAGACAAGTATGGGCGCGAATGGCAAGTCAGTTAATCGTAAAATCTCAAGCCGCAGTAGTGTGGGGCGGAAAAACTATTTGGTTGCTTCAAGATAATTTAGCGCATTACATATCCAATTCAACCGCCTTGAATCTCAACGACTATATAGCCGAACACACAGGGGAAGTAAATGTTTTGAGTTTTTCTTATGGCAATCAGCACAAAACGCCAGCAAATTCAATAATAGAACTCAAAGACAGCAAACTTTTTTCAGGTCAAATGGCTCCAAAAGGCAATGCTCAAGAAAGCAAAAGTTTTCAAGATATTGTCAGAGCCTCATTTGTGCCAGACATAAATTCCTTAATATCAAGACTTGCATCCAAGAGAGCATTAAGGTATTTGACCGCGCCATAAATGGACAGCGTAAGCAAGCAAGCCCGTTCTCAGGTAATGGCGGCAGTTCGCTCAAAGGGGAATCGCTCGACTGAAAAGCGGCTACGTTATGCGCTGATACGCGCAAAAATTAAAGGTTGGAGACTACAAGCAACGTTTTTATTAGGCAATCCTGATTTTGTGTTTATCAATGACAAGATAGCAGTTTTTGTCGATGGCTGTTTCTGGCATGGTTGTCCACGTTGTTACCGTCGTCCCCACACATCCCAGAGTTATTGGGATGAAAAAGTAAAGCGTAATGTGTCCAGAGATAAGCGAGTAACAAATAAACTTCGGCGTGATGGATGGTCTGTGATTCGAATTTGGGAGCATGAATTATTGAGTCCCGAAAAAGCAATTAGCCGCATTAAGAGAAAGTTAGCAAGTAAACACAAATGAGTCTGTAAGGCAAAAAGCAAGCCAACAAAGTTCGCGCCTGACGTGTGGGATTTCGCGGCATTTTCGAGCATTTTTCTCGCTTCGAGTTTTTCCTGCTCTCAGGCATTATCCCAGCCTGCCCAAAAGCCGCTAACCCTCACCATTACCTTTTCCGATACAACACCGTCAACACCAACGCCCCCGACAACCCAAGAAACATATCCACGATCGTGTCTTCCAGTCCGCGCACCATGGTTGTGCCAAAGAGGGTATCGAACGCGTTCTCGTAGAACTCCCACAGGATGATCGTCGTCCCTGTGCAGGTGAAGGCGAATAAGATTTGAATCAACGAGGGGATTTCGCCGAGAAATTTTTGCGACTGTTTGATTGCAGAGCGAAAGAAATACGTGATCGCCACTCCGCCCATGAAATGTGTGGGAATATCGAGCGGGGGAAAACGATCGTACCAATCGAAGACAAGTCCGATCAAATAAAAGCCGAACACGCCCAGCGGCGCCCACGCGGACTCGCGCAGGGTGGCGACCAACCAATCCATTATTTGTTTTTTGTAGTTCACAAGTCACCTCAACAGGCGGTGATTGTATCAATGTATTCCTGGAATCGCTGACTTGTTTGATGTCGTTGCGAGTCTTCGAGAAGCAATCTCCGAATCAGCGAGGAGATTGCTTTGGGCAAGGAGCAAGAGCGCCCTCGCAAAGACATGCTTGCTGTAAGGGTATAATCGTCCCGCCTTATGAAAATTCTCACCGTTCTCACCTACTATCGCCCGCACACCTCGGGGCTGACGATCTATGCCGAACGCCTAGCCCGCGCCTTTGTGAGACGCGGGCATCAAGTGACTGTGATGACCACGCAATATGACCCGTCGCTTCCGCGCGAAGAAATGATAGACGGCGTAAAAATTATCCGCGTGCCGGTGGCGGCGCGCGTCAGCAAAGGCGTCATCGCGCCGACGTTTGGCTGGGTCGCGACAAATTTGATTTTGCAACACGATGTCGTGCAAATGCACCTGCCTCAATTCGACGCGCCCGGCGTGGCATTGCGCGGACGTTTCTTCGGCAAGCCCGCCGTGCTCACCTATCACTGCGATTTATTATTGCCTCCCGGATTCTTCAACCGCTTCGTAAATTTCGTCGTGAACCTGATGAACCACGCGGCGGGGATTTTCTCGAATCACATCGTCACCTACACACAGGATTACGCGGATAACTCTCCCTACCTCTCGCGCTACGCCTCCAAACTGACCCCCATCCTGCCTCCCGTTGAGATGCCGGCTCCGCTTCCCGGCGCGGTGGAAGCCTTTGCAGAGGAACATCGCGTGAAAGAACGCAAGCCGGTCATCGGCATGGCGGCGCGCTTTGCGGCGGAAAAGGGAGTTGAAGTCCTGCTCGACGCGCTGCCCATCATCCTGAAAAAATATCCGAAGGCGCAAGTGTTATTCGCAGGGACATATCAGAACGTGATGGGCGAGCAAAACTATTCCGACCGGCTCATGCCGCGCATCCGCGAATATGAAATGGCAGGGCATTGGACGTTTTTAGGAAACCTTGATCCGCTTCAAATGGCGGCGTTCTATCCCAACCTCGATATATTGACCGTTCCTTCATTAAACTCCACTGAAGCGTTCGGGCTCGTGCAGATCGAAGCGATGATGAACGGCGTGCCGTGCGTCCCATCCGCGCTGCCGGGGGTGAGGCAACCAGTGACGATGCACGGCATGGGACGCGTCGCTCGAATTGGCGATTCGGCTGACTTGGCTGAGTCAATCCTCACCGTCCTGAATGAACCGGGCAAGTTCAAGGGCGACGTCGAATCCATCAAGAAATCCTACGACCCCGATTCCATCGCGGCAGAATATGAAAAATTGTTCGCAAAACTTATGGAAAAATCATGACCAATCGTCAATCGTCAATCGAAAATCGAAAATCGAAAGATTTCCTCTTCCTCCACCTCCGCGACCTTCCCTACTTCCGCGCGTTTTTGCGGGCAATTGAATCATCGTACTATCAAGCCCTGCCCCTGCCCGCGCCCGTCTACGATGTGGGGTGCGGCGACGGTCACTTCGCCTCGTTGACCTTCGATCAAAAAATTGATGTGGGACTCGACCCGTGGCATGGCTCCATCCACGAGGCAAAAAAATTTGGCGCGTATCAATCGTTGGTTGAATCGGATGGCGCGATGTCTCCCTTCCCTTCAAATTATTTCGCCAGTGGATTCAGCAACTCGGCGCTCGAGCACATTCCGCACATTGACGAGGTGTTGAAAGAAACCGCGCGCGTGCTAAAGAAGGACGCGCCGTTTTACTTCTGCGTGCCGAACACGAGATATTTTTCCGCGTTATCTATTTCGAAGGCGCTGGGCAAGCCGTATGAAAACTGGTTCCGCAAAATTTCGCGCGTGCACCACGCCGATGAGCCCGAGGCGTGGAAGGAACGCCTCGAACGCGCCGGTTTTGAAATGATACGGTACTGGCACTACTTCTCGCCCTCCGCGATGCGCGTGTTAGAATGGGGACATTATTTCGGCGTTCCATCCGTAGTGGCTCGCGTTCTCACAGGGCGTTGGATACTCTCACGCGCAAAATGGAATCTCTGGTTGACAAAAAAATTTGTAGGCAAATACGCCTCGCCTGAACCGGTCGAGAACGGGACGTTTACGTTTTATATTGCGAGGAAGAGGTAAACAGGTAGACACGCGCAAGGAAACACATTCCCTTCGCCCTTGTCTACTAGCGCGCCTGTTTCCTTGTCTACAAGCCCCCATGCCCTTCGACGAAAACTATTTCTCCACGCACACGTACTCCAATATCACCTTCGCCAAATACAGCATGTATTGGTGGTCGAATCGTTTTTTCGCCATGCTGGCGCGGCAATACGGACGGCGCGGCGGGCGTCTGCTGGAGGTGGGGTCTGGGATGGGGCACCTCGTGGGGCAACTCGAAGATACGTTTACAACGTTTGGTTGCGACATCAACCACTGGGCGGTCAGGCAATCGAAATCCGTTGTAACGAATACAAACTTACAAACCGCCAGCGCGCAGGAACTTCCATTTAACGACAACTCATTTAACGTGGTTATCATCAAGCACATCGTGGAGCATTTGCCCGACCCGCAAAAAGCCATCCAGGAGATCGGGCGCGTGACTGAAACAGGCGGCGCGCTCATCCTTGCCACGCCGAATCTCGATTCACTCCTCAAGCCGTGGAAAGGCGAAAAGTGGATCGGTTACCAGGACCCGACTCACGTTTCGTTGAAGCGACCCGCCGAATGGGTCTCCTTGATCGAAGGCGCAGGCTTTACAATCAAACGCATCTTCGCCGACGGGTTTTGGGATGTGCCATACATTCCGCTCATCCCCAGCGCGGTCCAAAAGTTGACCTTCGGCTCGCTCGGCGGATTGCAAGCGATCACGGGCCTGGTTTTTCTTCCCCAAACGTGGGGAGAAAGCATCATTGTGATTGCAAAGAAACAGGAACCCAGGTAGGCAGTTAAGCGAAACGCGAAACGCAATCGCAGTCTTGCCCTGAGCCTAGTCGAAGGGACGCAAAACGAACTCATGACCACTCCTCACCATCCACCCCCGTTCGATGAACCCAGTGTCCTCGATTATGTCAAATCACTGTTTCGAGGCGGCAGGGTTCAGATTCCCGATTTTGCAGAAGCACAGCCGTCGGCGACTATCACTCAACCCTCAACGTTCAACGATCAATCCCAGCCTGAAACCTTCCAACCTTCCGACATTCAAACTCCCTTCCCGTGGCGCTCCCTGCTTGCGCTTATTCTTACGTTGGCAGGTCAATGGCTACTCGAGCCGCCGCCGGATACCAAACTGGGAATCGCGTTATTCGTAGTCGCGCTGTTCGCGTTAGGATGGGGACTCTATCGCGGCGAATGGACTCTCGCGCCTCTCGCTGAAACATCCGACGGGACAGACCCGCTCACCTATCGCCCAGTGGTGTTGATCCTCAGCCTGGGGCTTGGTCTGTGGGCGTTCACCCTGCTGGGCGAGAACCTCTTCACAACGCTCAACGTCACCGTTTGGATATTTGCTGTGCTCGCGTTCATGGGCGCGTTCTGGATTCAAAGCGGCGGAACGAGAAACTGGCTGGCGCAAACTGTCGGGTTTTTCAAACGCGAAACGTGGACGATTATCATCTCGCGTTGGGCAATTCTCCTCATTGCCGTCACCGCGCTGGCATTCTTCTTCCGCTTCACACAGACAGCGACCGTGCCGGCGGAACCGTTCAGCGACCATGCCGAAAAACTGTACGATGTATACGATGTGTCACAGGGCGACACGCATATTTTCTTCACGCGCAACACCGGTCGCGAAGCCATTCAAATGTATTGGACACTCTGGGTGGCGAATATTTTCGGCACCGGTTTGTCGTATCTCAGCCTGAAACTCGGCGCCGCCATCCTCGGCTTTTTGACCCTCCCCTTCATTTACCTGCTCGGGAAAGAAATCGGCGGGACGCGCGTGGCGCTCTTCGCGTTTATGCTCGCGGGAATCGCCTACTGGCCCAATGTGATCAGCCGCATCGGACTGCGCTTCCCGCTGTATCCCCTCTTCGTGGCACCGACGCTTCTTTTCCTCCTGCGCGGCTTGCGCTCCCGTAACCGCAACGATTTCCTCCTCTCCGGCTTGTTCCTCGGGCTTGGTTTGCATGGGTACAGCCCGTTCCGCATTGTTCCGTTTGTGGTCATCACGGCGTTCATCTTGTACTGGATGCACTCGCAATCAAAAGGCGCGCGCAGAGAAGCACCGGTCTGGCTGGCCATGTTGGCGCTTACCTCGTTGCTTGTCTTTCTCCCTTTGTTGCGTTTCTGGATCGACAACCCGGATATCTTCGGTTTCCGCGCTTTTTCCCGGTTGAGCACGGTTGAACAGCCCTTGCCGGGACCCGCCCCGCTCATCTTCGCATCGAACGTGGGCAAAGCATTGATGATGTTTAACCTCGACGATGGCGAGATCTGGGTCAACTCGATCCCTCACCGCCCCGCGCTGGACGTGGTCACGGGCGCATTGTTCCTATTGGGGTTTGTCATCGTGTTGATTCGCTATATCCGCAAGCGTCACTGGCAGGATTTATTCCTGCTCGTGTCCATTCCGTTGTTGCAATTGCCATCCACGTTGTCGCTGGCGTTCCCCGGCGAGAACCCGGCGCTCAACCGCGCCGGCGCGGCAAGTATCCCCGCCTTCCTGCTGGCGGCGCTGGCGCTCGACGGTTTGGTCACCAGCCTGAAAGGGAGAGGGCTGCGAAACGTCGTCACCTGGGGGCTGACGGGAATCCTGTTGGTCACTTCCGTTTTACAAAATTACAATCTGGTTTTTGATACGTTCGCCAACTCGTTCCGCATGGGTTCGTGGAACACATCCGACATGGGACGAGTCATACGTGAGTTCGAGCAAACCTACGGCACGACAGAGACGATTTGGGTGGTGCCGTTCCCGCACTGGGTGGATACGCGCCTGCCTGCCGCATGGGCGGGCATCCCGAACCGCGACATGGCGCTGTGGCCCGAAAATTTTGCCTCCACCGTGGAAATGCCGGGTCCGAAATTGTTCCTTCTGAAAGCCAACACCGATGAACCGGCGGTGAACGACCAGCAATCGCTGGATGCGTTGAAAAAGTTATACCCGAACGGGACATTGCGGTTGTTCGAATCGGATATTTCCGGGCACGATTTTTGGATGTTCTTTGTGCCGGGTAACTAAAAGACCTGACACCTAAATTTTGTGCAAAATAGGCTACAAGTCATTGAACGTTGCGCGAGAAAAGATTGAGGATTCGCTGTCCCGTCGGGCTAAAGCCCTGTGTCTCGATAAACTCGACAACCACCTCAGTTCGTGAAAGTCCGCTGAAGCGGACTGGTTGCGCCAGCCCAAAGGGCTTCCATGCGCTGAGCAGGCGGCTTCAGCCCCGCGAGCCTGACGAGCAACCCGACAGCCCGATGAGATGTAGCCCATTTTGGGCAAAAACAAGGTGACAGGTTTCCGTAAAACCTTTCAAGATCTAACCCTTTGTATCAGAAAGTTGTTTTCCATCACGATTTCTTTGAAAGCCAATCAGGTCTGAGATTTATGACTTACAAAAAATATTTCTGGCTCTTCGATATTCTTCTTGTGCTTGTGCTCGCGCTGGCGGGTTATTTGCGCTTGAGCGGCATGAACTGGGGCGAAGGCGAGCACCAGCATCCGGATGAGAATTTTCTTTCGGGCGTGGTTGCCAATCTTCGCGCGCACAAATGCGCGGACGCGGCTCTGCCGATCGACGCCTGCCCCGCCGAGAAACAGGTTTGGATCAACCTCGGCGATTATTTCGACAGCGCAACATCCACGCTCAGCCCGTACAATCGCGGGCAAACCTTCTTCGTCTACGGTAATCTGCCCATCACCCTCGTGCGCGTCGCGGCGGAGGCGACCGGACAACTCGATGTAAAACTTTTGGGCAGGCAATTCTCCGCCTTTGCCGACCTGTTCACGATCCTGATCCTGTATGCCATTCTCTCGCGCTTGTATGACCGCCGCGTGGCGTTGCTGGCATCGTTGTTCTCCGCGCTGACGGTGATGCAGATCCAGCAGTCGCACTTCTTCACCACAGACCTGTTCGTCAACCCGTTTGCGTTTCTAGCCATTTACTTTGCCGTTGAAATCATGCTGTGGAAAGATCAGAGACTAGAAACTAGAGGCTTACCTGCTGACTCAACGAGTAGTCTCGAGTCTCCAGTCGCTGATCTCCACTCTCCAGCTTCCGATCTTAATACGCCCGCAACCAGCAATTCGCCAATCTCCAATTCTCAAATCCTCCGCTCTCTATTCTCTACTCCTCTATTTCTCCTAAGCATCGGCTTCGGCGTTGCCTACGGCATGGCGCTGGCATCGAAGGTGAATATTTACCCGCTGGCAATCCTCCTGCCCGGCGCGTTCGCATTACGCTACCTGACCATAGACCGTCGACAACAGACCGAATCTGCTCTCTTTGTGGAAGATCAACAAAGCGAGGAAGAAACCATCCATCGCCCATCGTCCATTGTCCATCATCCACGATCCACTGCTTACTGGTTACTGATCACTGCCTGTTTACTCGCCGGCGGACTCGCCGCGCTGATCTCCTTCCGCATTTTCCAGCCGTATGCGTTCGACGGCCTTGGACTCAACCCGCAATGGATCGCCAACATTCAGGAACAACGCATCCAGGCAAAAGGCGACGCCGACCTGCCATGGAACCTGCAATGGGCGCGGCGCTCGCATTTGTATTCATTTGAAAACCTGACGACCTGGGGGCTGGGTCTTCCACTCGGCATCCTCGCGTGGATCGGATTCCTCACCATGGGCTGGCGCATCCTCAAAGGCGAATGGCGTCACACGCTCCTGTGGGGTTGGACCGCCGCATATTTCCTCTGGCAGTCCATGGAATTCAACCCGACCATGCGCTATCAACTGCCGATCTATCCGTTGCTCGCCATGATGGCGGCGTGGGTGGTGTTTGAGTTAGCGGGTTTGAACGCTCAAATGTTCAAACGTTTCAACCTTCCAAAGATTCTTGCAGTTGCCATTGGAATACTCGTCGTTGCATTAACCGCCGCGTGGGCATTCGCCTTCCAAAGCATTTACACGCGCGAAGAACCTCGCATTGCCGCCTCGCGCTGGATCTATCAAAACGTGCCGGGTCCCATCACTCTACATATCGAAACGGACAGTTCGATCTATAACCAGCCCATTCCGATTCAACCTGAAACTTCTGTCAACGCATCCGCGCCGTACGACACCACTTTTATTTCCAACGCGGATGGACTCCTCACCGCCATCACACTCGGCCACGCCGCCAACGCGCTCGCCTCCTCCTCCACCCTCAGCCTGACTCTCTCCAGCGGCATTGACCACACCCCGGAACAAATCCTCGCCATCGCATCATTGACCTCCGATTTCCCTTCCACAAACGACCCGCGCGGCAAAGAATACACGCTTGAATTCGACAAGCCTGTGAAAATCGCAAAAGGCATTCAATATTACCTGCGCTTACAAATCGATCAGGGAATTCTGGCGATCACCGGCTCTGCCGTCGTCAACGAAACGGACTACGATTACCCGCTTCCCTTCCGCGTGGACGGCTACGACGCCTTCGGCGGACTCTACCGCGGCGACTTGAATCTGCAAGTCTACTGGGACGACAACGCCGATAAACTCGCGCGTTTCGTCACCACCCTCGACCAGGCAGACTACATCTTCATCCCCACCAACCACCAATACGGGCAGATCACGCGCCTGCCCGAACGCTATCCGCTGACCACGCTGTATTACCGCGAACTCATCGGTTGCCCAATCGGCGAAAATATCATCCGTTGTTACCACGAGGCTCAACCCGGCATGTACGAAGGCAGACTCGGCTTCGATCTCGTCGCGGTATTCGAGACATTCCCCAAAATAGGCAATTTCGAAATCAACGATCAGTACGCCGAAGAGGCATTCACCTTCTACGATCACCCGAAAGTGTTGATCTTCAAAAAGAACGGAAACTACCACACGGCGCAAGCGCAATCCGTTCTAAGCACGGTCGACCTGACAAAAGTAGCGCGCCTCACCCCGCGCCAATTCAGCGACTACAAATCCCTGATGTTGCCCGCCGACAAACTTGCGCAACAACGCGCCGGCGGCACGTGGTCTGAGCTGTTCGACTACAACTCCGCGCTCAACAGCAACCCGTGGCTGGGCTTGCTGGTCTGGTATCTCTTCATCTTGACTCTTGGGCTTGCCGTGTATCCGCTCGCGCGGATCGCCATGCCCGGCCTGGCAGACCACGGTTACCCGCTCAGCCGCGCGCTGGGGCTGGCGCTCTTCGGCTGGCTGGCATGGATGGGAGGCTCGATCGGCATCCCCTACACGCGCCCGACCATTGCAATTGTCTTCGGCTTAATCCTGCTCATGGGCGTGGGGCTTGGTTATTACCAACGCAATGAACTGCGCGAAGAATGGAAGAACAAAAGAAAATACTTCCTGCTCGTGGAAGGCATCTTCCTGCTGTTCTTTTTCATCGACCTCTTCATCCGCATCGGCAACCCAGACCTGTGGCATGTGGCAAAAGGCGGCGAGCGCCCGATGGATTTCTCGTACTTCAACGCCGTCATCAAAAGCACATCCTTCCCGCCGTATGACCCGTGGTTCGCGGGCGGATACATCAACTATTATTATTACGGCTTCGTGCTGGTTGGCACGCCGGTCAAACTGCTCGGCATCGTGCCGTCCATCGCGTACAACTTCATCCTGCCGACGCTTTTCGCCATCGTCGGCATCTGCGCATTCTCGATTGGATGGAATTTACTCACTCCCGTAATACGCAACCTTGCCCCGAGCGGAGGCGAAGGGTCGCAACACGAAGTAGATGACCCTCAACCTTCACCCTTCATAATTCATCCCTTATCCTTAATCAGCGCCCTTGCCGCCTCCTTCCTCGCCATCCTGCTGGGCAACCTCGGCACGGTGCAAATGATCTACAACCGCCTGCAACAACTCGGCTCGCTGGGAGCCTTCACCTGGGATTCCACCTTCGGGCAACGCGTGAAGTGGGCGACGGAAGGATTGAAACTTATCACACAAGGCGGCTCGCTTCCGGTCGGACCTGGAGACTGGTACTGGGATCCCAGCCGCGTCATCCCACCGGGCGGGGGCAACGAGATCACCGAGTTCCCGCTGTTCACATTCCTTTATAGCGATTTGCACGCGCACATGATCGTCATGCCGCTGGCATTGCTCACCATCAGTTGGGCGCTGTCGGTGGTGGCGGCGCGCGCCAGTTGGAAGAGTCAAGCCCACCCTGCGGCTGAAGCGTGGATGACCGCGCTGGGATTCCTCATCGGCGGGTTGATCATCGGCGCGGTGTTCCCCACCAATCTATCCGACACGTATACGTACTTATTGATCGGGGTTATTGCGGTCGCCTATTCCGTGTGGCGATATGTCGAAGCCGGGTCGTTGCTAAAACGCCTCGCGTGGACGGGCGGCGCAGTCGTTGCCTTGTTCGCCTTGTCGAGGCTGTTGTACCTGCCGTATCGCATTGCCTACTATCAGGCGTACAGCGCGCTCGACCCGTGGAAGGGACCCTTCACGCCGCTGGCTTCGTACTTCACCATGTGGGGGTTGCTCCTGTTCATCATCGTCGCGTGGATGGTTTGGGAAACGCGCGAGTGGATGGCTCAAACGCCTGCTTCATCATTGCGAAAACTCAAGCCGTTTCAATGGCTGATCGAGGGCGCGCTGGTTGTGTTCGCGCTGATGTTGTTCGTGATCCAGTACATGCAATCCAGCACAGAGTACGGCGGCGTGGCGGTGGCATGGATCGCGTTGCCCATCGCGGCGTGGGCGGGCGTTTTGATGTTGCGCCCCAGCCTGCCCGATACAAAACGGTTCGCGTTGTTCCTGATCGGCACCGCCATGCTCATCACGGTCGTGGTTGAGATGGCGGTTGTGCGCGGCGATATTGGGCGGCAGAACACCATCTTCAAATTCTATTTACAATCGTGGTTCATGCTGGCGGTAAGCGCCGCCGCGGCATTTGCATGGACCTTGCCATCCGTCTTCCGCTGGCTACCGGGCTGGCGCGCGTTCTGGCAGGGCGTGATGATTCTGCTGGTCTCCGGCGCGGCGATGTACACCGTCACCGCCACCTCCGGCAAGATCAAAGACCGCTGGATCCTCGAAGCCCCGCGCGCGCTCGATTCGATGACGTTCATGCAATACGCTCAATATGATACGTACGGTCAACGCCTGGAACTGAGCGAGGATTACCGCGCCATCCGCTGGATGCAGGATCACGCGCAAGGCTCGCCAGTGATCGCGGAAGCCGCGTCTGCGGGAAGACAATATGAGTGGCACTCGCGCTTCACAATTTATACCGGGCTTCCCGATGTGATCGGCTGGCAATGGCATCAACAACAGCAACGTGTTCTGTTTTCTCAACAGGTCGTCGACCGCGGCACGGAAGTGAATGATTTCTACAACAGCATCGATCTCACTGTCGTTCGGGCATTCCTCAAAAAGTATGATGTGAAGTATATTATCGTCGGTCAGCTCGAGCGCGCCGCCTACACGCCGGAGGGCATCGCCAAGTTCGAACAACACGAGGGCGAATACTGGCGCGAAGTGTATCGCGACGGCGCGACCGTGATCTATGAAGTGATACCGTAACAACCATGTCGCGCTGAGGAGCCTCTTTGCGGCGACGAAGCATCTCCCTCACAAGATGGGAGACCCTTCACTACCGCCCAGGGTGACATTTCCATATGAACAGGAGCAACCATGATCTACCACCTCACCTTTCGCAAAAGTTGGAGATACGCGCTGGCAACCGGACCGTACAAAGCCAAAAGCCTCGAAAAAGAGGGGTTCATCCATTGTTCGACCATGGAGCAACTTGTGCCGGTGGCGATGGATTTCTTTCAGGCTCGCCGCAAGTTGACGATCCTTGTGATCGATGAAACGAAACTTACCTCGCCTGTGAAATGGGAAAAACCATCCGGCGGTCCCCCTCCCGGCGTTCCCGTCAATGCCAAGTTTCCGCACATATACGGTCCCATCAACCACGACGCGGTGACGAAAACGCTGGACATGGAACGCAACGCGGACGATGTCTTCGTCCTGCCGGATAATCTCTAACCATCATGTGTCATGCTGAGCGAAGCGAAGCATCTCCTCGCCAACAAGCAGACCCTTCGGTCGCTGGAAAGCGCTCTCTTAGGGTGACACTCCATATGTAAATCGTAAATCGTAATGCTTTCCTTCCTCCTCTGGTACCTCCTCTCCACCCTCCTCGGCTGGCTGACGTTCCCTCTCGCCTATCGCCTCTTCCCCGCGCTGGCTGATCGCGGCTACACCCTCTCGCGCGCGTTCGGCTTGTTGGTCTGGGGATACATCTTCTGGTTGTTCGCTTCGTTCGACATCGCGCAAAACGACATCGGCGGTCTGTTGCTTGGGCTATTGGTACTCGCAGGCTTGAGCGCGTGGGCAACCTCCAGTCTCCAGTCTCTATTCTCTGGTCTCGATACGCCTTCGGCTACCGCCTCAGGTTACTCGACCATCGCAAATTCTCCAATTCGCGCTTTCCTCAAATCGAACCGATCCCTCATCATCACAACAGAAATCCTCTTCTTCGCCGCTTTTTCCTTCATAGCATTCATCCGCGCGGCAAACCCGGAGATCCTCGGCACCGAAAAGCCGATGGAGTTGATGATGATCAACGGCATCATGAACTCGCCGACATTTCCCCCGCGCGACTTGTGGCTTTCGGGATACTCCATTTCGTATTACTACTTCGGCTATGTGATGACCTCCATGCTGGCGATCTTTACCGGCACGCCTGCCACCGCCGCGTTCAACTTGATGATCGCGCTCATCTTCGCCCTCTCCGCAGTCGGCGCGTATGGAATTTTGTATAACTTGCTTTCGCAGACCTTAGACCATAGACCACAGACCGTGGAAAACAAGACCGTCCACCGTCCACCGTTCATAGTCGCTTCATTGCTTGCGCCCTTATTCCTCCTCCTCATCTCCAACGTCGAAGGCTTCCTCGAAATCCTCCACCAGCGCGGATTGTTCTGGGTGAGCGGAAATAATTTTTGGACGTGGCTGGGCATCCCCGAACTGCGCGACGCGCCGACGCAACCGCTGGGATGGATCCCCGATCGCTACTGGTGGTGGTGGCGCGCCTCGCGCGTGATCATGGACTATGATCTGCAAAACAATCCGACCGGCGATGTGATCAGCGAGTTCCCCGCCTTTTCGTTCATCCTCGGCGATTTGCACCCGCATATTCTGGCGATGCCGTTCGTTCTGCTGGCGGTGGCTGTCGCGTTGAACCTTTTCCTCGGCGGCTTCAAAGGGAGGACGGATTTCTATGTTGCGCGGCTGAACATCAGCAAGACGGGATTCTTCGTCATTGCCCTGCTCATCGGCGGGCTTGCCTTCCTCAACACGTGGGATATTCTCACCACGAGCGCGCTGATCCTCTTCGCGTATGCGCTGGCTCGGGTCCGCGAATCAGGCTGGGGCTGGGAAAGACTCGAGGATTTTTTCCTGCTGGGTATTCCCATGCTGGTCGTCGCGTACGTGATGTACCTTCCGTTCTTCATTGGGTTCGATTCACAAGCGGGAGGAATCCTGCCATCGTTCATGTATCCCACGCGCGGGGCGCAGTTGTGGGTGATGTGGGGCGCGCTGTTCATTCCGCTGTTCGCGTTCCTGTTGTATCGCCGCGTGAACGGCTCCGCAAACTGGCGCGTTGGGATGAAAGCGTCATTCGGAATTGTGTTCATTTTATTCCTCGCGATGTTCACGGTGGGAACCGTTGCCTGGTTTGCCCGCCCGGACCTCATCGACCCGTGGATCGCGTCGCAGGCTGGCGGCGCAAGCGGATTCGTTGCCGCGAGTATGATGCGTCGGCTGGCGCACATCGGAAGCCTGGTCACATTGCTGGCTTTGCTGATCCCCACACTCTCGTATTTGTTGACCAATGAACATGCGGAAGATATCGCGCCTGTGGAAGAACGCCAGCCATCGCATACTTTCGCGTTGTTGCTGATGTTCCTCGGGCTTTTGTTGATCCTTGGTCCCGAGTTCGTTTACTTGCGCGATAATTTTGGGTATCGCATCAACACTATTTTTAAATTCTATTTTCAGGCATGGATGGTTCTCTCCCTCGCCGCCGCCTACGGGACGGCTGTCTTGCTCAGAAATGCGCAGGGTAGGGCAAAAGGAATATTCTCTGTTGTGTTTACGTTGGTCTTGATCGTGGGGCTTGCCTATCCCGCGCTTGGGTTTGTGAACAGAACGAATAACTTCAAGCCGCCGTTCTTCGGCTTCACACTCGACGATTTCAACCGCGTCAAGGCGGAGAATCCCGACGAAGCGGCGGCGATCCTGTGGCTCCGCTCCGCGCCGGACGGGATAGTTGCCGAGGCAGTGGGAGGCGCATACTCCTCCTACGCGCGCATCTCGATCTACACCGGTCTACCCACCGTGTTGGGCTGGGGCAACCACGAAGGGCAGTGGCGCGATCAATCGTTGCAAGGCGCGCGTCAACAGGATATCGAAACGTTGTATTCCACGCCCGATTGGTTCACCGCGCAGGAAATCATCGCGCGTTACAACATCCGTTTTGTGTATATCGGAACTCTCGAGCGCAATACCTACGCGATCAACGAGGAAAAGTTCAACCTCTTTTTGAAAGTTGTATTTCAACAGGGGAACGTGACGATCTACGAAGCGCCGTGACCATCCTGCCGTTCGCAAAACCAACGGGATTATTCGATAAAAGGCAACGCCTTTTGCAAAACTTGAGAGATATCCATAGGTGGGTTTGCCTCCACAGTTTTCCCAATGTGAATATGATCTGGGTGCGTCTCGACTTCGGGACGATGCGGCGCATTGTCCCACCTGACGATCATTTTGTTTTCGGATGTTTGAAGATGAAAGCGGTACTTCAGCCGTTTGAACTCCGGCTCTGTTACAACGTATTCTGCAATATGAAGTTCAAATCCGCCGCGCGGCGTAACCACCCCTCGAATGTAACATTCCTCCTCCGAAACTTCATCGAAGGAAATATCCGTTTGAATAACGTGCGGCGCGGCAAGGATCGCCTTCTGAACGCCGGCGTAATACTCGCGCGAATTCACACAGAAACCCCGGAAAGAATTTCATACCGTTCGCGCCACAGTATTAATCCGCGCGCGGCGGCATACCAATCGAAGAATTCCTGCTCATCGCCAAGTTTGCCCGCTTCAAAGTTCTCCATGAACTTTGCCGATGTCATCTTGTGCTTCTTCTCGAATTTTTTGCAGAGGCCGGCATAATGCTCGAAACGCTGGCGCGCATTTGACGCGGCGCTATTCAACGCAAAAGACACCGCATCGCGGATGGTGCCTTTTTCATAGCGTGATGATTTGCTTCGCACGGAAAGGTTCATAACATACCTCTGCTAGAATAAATTGTAGCGTAAACCGTCTTGCATTTTCCGCCTTTCATCCAACCACATCACATAATTCGTAACAAGGTAAAATTGCTCCCATGAATTCCTCCCCACTCAAACACGGAGGCTGGCTGTATGGGCTGGCTTTTCTACTTGCCCTCGCCCTGCGATTCATCGCGCTCGGCGCGGCGCCGCTCACCGACTCGGAAGCGACTCTCGCCTTGCAAGCCCTCGCCCTCGCGCGCGGCGAATCTCCGTTGCTCGCGCCGCAATCCGCGTACATCCTCCTCACCAGCGTTTTGTTTGCGGTGACAGAAAGCAACAACTTCCTCGCGCGTTTTTTCCCCGCGCTGGCAGGTGGCGCGATCGTCCTTGTGCCACTCCTCTTCCGCGAACAGATCAAACCGCGCCCGGCGGCGATCCTGGCGCTCTTCCTTGCCATCGACCCGCTTCTGGTGGCATTCTCACGCACAGCAGGCGGGACTATCTTAGCGCTGACCTTCCTCCTCGCCGCCGTGGGATTCTGGATGAACAAGCGCGCCATCCCAACTGGGATCTTTGCCGCCCTCGCGCTTCTCTCCGGACCTGCGCTCTGGGCTGGCATCCTCAGCCTCGCCCTCGCCTGGGGGATTGTTCGAGCAACAAAATCAAAATCCATAGAGACCCCGCCATCCACCTCAAACCCAGAGTCTCCAATTTCCCAATTCCCACTTACCAACCCCCAATTACTCATCTCTTTCATCGCCACCCTGCTCCTCTGCGGCACGCTCTTCTTCCTCGCCCCCAACGGATTAAGCGCCGCGCTCGCCTCCATCCCCGCCTATTTCAGCGGCTGGGTCGCGCAGGCGGGCGTTACGCCGGCTCGCATGAGCCTCACCTTTCTGCTCTACGAACCTCTGGGGATACTCCTCGCCGCGTTTGCCATCCTCCGCGCGATACGCGCCAGCGGAAAACGCGCCAAACGCCTGGCGATCTGGCTCGGCGTGGCGCTTCTGCTCGCTGTGTTTTATCGCCAGCCTTCCGCGCTCGTATGGGTTGTCATTCCATTGCTCGCTCTTGCCGCGCTCGAACTTTCGCGCGTCTTTGAGGTCCGCCGCGAGGAATATGCCGAAGTTGGCATTGTGGTGCTTGCCATTCTTATCCTGCTAGTCTACATCTCATTCACCGTTTCGAATCTGGCGCTCAACCCGTTCAGCCAGCCCGCCACCCTGCCGCTCATCGGCACTGTGGATAACCCACCGCTGGCTGTGTTGATCAGTTCACTCGCCATCCTTCTCGTGTGTATCGCCCTGATTGCGCTCGGCTGGTCTGCCCGCATCGCCCGGCTCGGGGCAACCATCGCGCTCACTGCCTATGTCAGTTTGTACACGCTTGCCACAGCATGGGGCGCCAGCGGACTGCGCTATCCGGACGGATTCGAACTTTGGATGACCGACTCGAAGCCGGTCCAGGCAGAATTGCTCCTCGCCAGCGTGAAAGACATCTCAGAGTTCAGCCTGGGTCACGACCAGTCTCAAGCGGCGCTCATCGTGGGAATCAACTCTCCGGCCCTCGAATGGGCCTTGCGGAACCACTCAGTTAAAGTTGTCTCCGTGCTTGACCCGCAATCCTCCCCTCCGCTTTTCATCACCCCGGTACTGGACGACCCCGGCCTTCCCGCCGCCTATCGCGGACAGGATTTCACGTGGCGCGCTCAACCGCAATGGGAAATCGCGCAGACCGCAGATTGGATCTCGTGGCTCGTCTTCCGAAAACTACCCGCGGAAAACGAGACCATCATCCTGTGGGCGCGCGATGACCTCTTCCCCGATGCGCGCACAAGCGGACAGCCATGACCCCCAACATCATTGCCATCGACGGACCCGCCGCTTCCGGTAAATCCACGCTGGGGTTGAGGCTCGCCCACGCGCTCGAATATTTATTCTTCGATACGGGCGTGATGTATCGCGCAATCACATGGCTCGCGCTGAATCGCGGAATTGATGTGAGCGAGGAAGACGCGGTCGCCGCGCTGGCGGAGAAAACTCCCATCGATGTGGCGCCAGCCTCCACGTTGGATGGACGCGCGTGCGATGTTCTCGTGGAGGGCAAAGACATCACGTGGGAAACTCGCGCGCGGGAAGTGGAAGCGCGCGTGTCGGTCGTTGCGGCGTATCCCGGTGTGCGGCGCGCGCTCTCCGCGCAACAACGGCACATCGGCTTGCGCGGCAAGATCGTCATGGTGGGGCGCGACATCGGCACGGTGGTCTTGCCCGAAGCGGATTTGAAAATCTATCTCGATGCCACCGCGCAACAACGCGCCACGCGGCGATACCATGAAATTCTTCTGCGCGGCGGCGCGGCGGAATACGAGGAAATACTCGCGAAGGTGATCGAGCGCGACCGCATCGATTCGACGCGCGATGTTGCCCCGCTCAAAGCCGCCAACGATGCCGTGACCATCGATTCGGACACAATGGATGCGGATGAAGTGTTCGAAAAAGTATTGGCATTGTGCAAGTAAGGGAATGTCTAACAGACCTCTTGCCTAAGCGGTAATTTCTTCAGCCACAGAGACACAGAGAACGCTGAGAAAACCTTATTTTTCCTCGCCTGCTCCCATTCATCAAGTGAGACAAAACCGCGCCAAGCACGTCATGGGGTATCACGCGAGAACAACAACGCCGCGATATCGAGGTTCATATGCAGGAACAATCCGCTCAACCGCCCAAACCCGTAACTGAAGTCTGGAAGCCCGAACTGATCGTCTTGCCGCGTCTCACGCCGGCGCGGAAGGCGTTTCGATATGTCTATCGGCTTCTGATGAAATTACTTAGCTTCCTCTTTCTTCGCGTCACTGTCAAAGGGTTGGAAAACTTTCCAAAAAAGGGACCTGCCATGGTGGTCTTCAACCACTCCGGGGACGTGGACGCGGTCGTGCTCGTTGCCGTCATACCGCACATGCTGGATGGGATCGTAAAGATTGAAAACCGCGACGATCACTGGCTGGTTGGTCCATTGTTCCGCGCCTATGGCTACATCTGGATTCATCGAGGCAAACCCGATCGTAAGGCTCTGCGGGTGGCATTAGAAGGGTTTGAAGAAGGGCGGATCATCGCCCTCTCACCGGAAGGGAGACAAACCCTCACCGGCGGGCTGGAAGAGGGCACCGATGGCGCAACCTTCCTCGCGCTCAAATCGGGGGCGCCGATCATTCCAGTTGCCATGACCGGGACCCAGAATGCAAAAACGTACGCGAACATGAAGCAATGGAAGCGCGCCCCGGTCACGCTCACGGTGGGCAAACCCTTCCACCTGGAGGAACAACCCAACCACCAGGATACGATCCGCGAGGGCACGCGCCGCATCATGGAAGAACTCGCGCGCTTGCTTCCGAAAGAATACCGGGGCAAGTACGACTACATCTCTTGAATCATCAAAGGTTCCGAACGCCCATGGAGAATCAAACCCATGTTCCCCCAAAACCGGTCACCGAGGTGTGGAAGCCGGAAATGGTATCGCTCCCGCGCCTCACTCTTGCGCGACGCGTCTATCGCTTATTTTTCGGTTATCTGGTGAGAGCGTTCGCCTATTCCATCATGCGCGTCACCTACAAAGGACGCGAAAACAAACCGAAAAAGGGACCAGCCATCATCGTGTTCAACCACGTCGGCGACGCGGACGCAGTGCTGAACCTCGCCTCCTTCCCTTACACCGATGAGGTCATTGGGAAGATCGAGAATAGTTATGACCACTGGCTGGTGGGACCCGCGCTTCGTGCCTACGGGGTGATCTGGATCCACCGCGGACAGCCCGATCGCCGCGCCCTGCGAACCGCACTCGACGCCCTCGCCGAAGGACGCATCATCGCCATCGCCCCCGAAGGGAGGCAAACGCTCACCGGCGGACTTGAACCGGGCACCGACGGCGCGGCATTCCTCGCCATCAAATCGGGCGCGCCGTTGATTCCGTTGGCGCTGACCGGCACCGAAAATCAAAACGTGTACGGGCACATGAAACGCTGGCGACGAGCGAAAGTCACATGGACGATGGGCAAGCCGTTCCGCTTGAATGTCGATTCGGACCGCCGCGAATCCATCCATGCGGGAACGCGGCAGATCATGGAAGAGATCGCGCGCTTGTTGCCGAAGGAATATCGCGGGGTGTACGATTATGCACAAGGCGAATGAATAACCCATGGCTTTCTCAACAAATGATTGGTTGTAATTTAGCGCACAGATTCCACGGATCAAACGGATTTTTTCGTTTGTTACGGAAGAATCCGTGTAGTCCGTGTGTTCCGTGTACAAAAGAAAAGTTCTGTCAAGCATTCTTGAGAATGCCCAAATGACCAATCTCACAGATGAACCCAAACCGGTTGCTGAGATCTGGCGACCCGATCTTGTCTCTCTGCCGAGGCTGACGTTTGCGCGACGTATCTTTCGCATCCTGCTTCAAGGCGTGGCGCGAGTCGTTGTGCGAGTCGTAACGCGACCAACCTTCACGGGATTGGAAAACGTTCCCCGGCAAGGACCTGCCTTGCTCGTGTTCAACCACCTCGGCGATGCCGATGCGCCGGTACTCCTCGCCGCGCTTCCCGCCCCGATGGATGCGATCGGGAAGATCGAATTGCACAACGATGGCTGGGTGGGAGTTGTCGGTCGCGCGTATGGAGTCATTTGGGTTCATCGCGGCTCACCGGACCGCAGGGCGCTTCGTTCCGCGCTCGAAGGTTTGCAAGCGGGACGCATGATCGCCCTCGCGCCCGAGGGGCGAGAATCGCTCACCGGCGCGCTCGAAGAAGGCACGGAAGGCGCGGCGTTTCTGGCAGTGAAGTCTGGCGCGCTCATCGTGCCCATCGCGTTGACCGGCACCGAAAACATATCCATCTTTGAGCGCAAATGGTTTCAGCGCGCGCCGGTTACGGTCACGGTGGGGAAACCGTTCAGGATACAAGAGCAGGCGGCGCGGGCAGAGATGATCCGGGCAGGCACGCGTCAGATCATGGAAGAGATTGCGCGTCTGCTTCCGAAAGAATATCGCGGGAAATACGATTACATTTCATCTGGGTAATATCGCTGTTCAGGGGTTGGATTAACGCTATAATCCCATCATGCAGTTCATCGCGACATTGCTAACGCGCCTGGCATACATCGACACGCCCTCGCTGGCTGGGTGGCTGATCTGGGTTGGGCTGGCAGGACTGCTCGCCTTTCTCCTATCAAATTGGCGCAAGTATCACTCAACGATTTCGCAACGCAACACGTGGGTATTGATCGCGTTGGCGCTTTTTACGCCTATCGCCACATTATTCCTCGGTTTGGAATTTTCCTCAGGCGGGGCGTTACCTGTGCCCGGCATCCCGGCTCAGGCGCCCGGCTCCACCGTGATGATCTTCTCCGCCATTCCATGGACTTTGGCAGGCGGCTTGTTCGGTCCGTTTGCGGGAGCGGCTCTCGGCATGTTCGGCGGACTCTTGCGCGGCGTGTGGGATACGCATTCTATTTTTTCCATTGTTGAATTTGGAATCCTCGGCGCGGTATTTGCCGTAGACACGCGCCAGCGGTATCGCACTCCGCTTTACAACCTGCTCCGACAGCCATTGTTCAACGTGGTATTCCTCACCTTGATCCATGCGCTGTTGTTCATCGTCAGCGCGGTCACTACCGTATCGGCATCGCCGGCGGAGCGACTCGATTACGCCTTCAGCAACCTCGGCGCGGCAAGTTTTGCTTTCGGCATCGAAATGCTCATTGCAGGGTTCGCCGCGCAGGTCATCTCCACAGTGTTTCCAAGGCTATGGGGCGGGCGCGGAGCCTTGCAACCTTCGCCCGCTGAAAAAAGCATCGAGACGCGATTTGTTTCCGGCGCGGGCGCCATCATCTCCACCTTGCTCATCCTGCTCCTCGTCGGCGCGTGGGTGGTGGCAGGCTCCGCCGCGCGCAAACTGCTCGAAGACCGGCTTGCCAGCGCGGCGCAATTGAGCGCGCAAGCCATTCCGCAATTTTTAGAATCGGGGCAAAGCCTCTCCTCGCAAATCGCAACCGACCCGCGCCTCGCGCAAGTGAGCAACGGTGAATTACAAGCGGTTCTGGCTGAACATATTCAATCGGTGGCGTTCTTCAACCAACTTGCCATTGTGGATATTTCTACGAACCAGCCGGTGACGAGTTACCCGGCGGAACCAGCCTTTCAACTGACCGATGGGGAAACTGCCGCGCTCCCGCTTCTTTCGCAGGGAATTCTGAATCAACAACTTGCGATTCCTCCCTCCGACCCCGGCGGACCCGCCCGCATCACTTTCATCGCCGGCATCCCCAACACCACCCGCGCCCTCATTGCCCGCGCCGACCTCAACACCAACCCCATGCTTCGCTCACTGACGCTCACACTCAACGGCATGAGCGAATTGAACGGCTCGGGCATCCTGCTTGATGAACACGGGACCATCCTTCATCACTCGCAAGCCGACTTGATCTTTTCCCAGTATCCCGGTGAGCGCAAAGACTCGCCAACGTTTTTCGATGAAACCTCGCCCAATGGCGCGCGGCAGTTGGTGTACTACCAGCCCGTGTTCGGTTACCCCTGGTCTGTGGTGGTCGCCGTGCCCGCGCGACAGGCGCAACAGATCGCGCTCGACATTGCCCTGCCCATCGCATTGATGATCCTCCTGCTCGGCGTTATTGCCCTCATCGCGTTGAGCGTCAGCCTGCGCACGGTGACCGTATCTCTGCAAGACCTCGCCGCCGAAGCGAAATATATCTCCACCGGGAAATTAGACCGTCCGCTTGCCGCCTCGGGCGAAGACGAACTCAGCGATCTGCGCAACGCCTTCGAGCATATGCGCGCCAGCCTGCAAGCCCGTATGGAGGAACTCAACCGCCTGCTGGTTGTCAGCCGGGGGGCGGCGGCGAGCCTCACGCTGGGCGAGGCATTGCCCCCGGTGCTTGAAGCCATTGTGGCAAGCGGCGCCACCTCTGCCCGCATTATTTTGAGTCGAGATTTTCTCCCACCCGATACGCCGTTCCGCTTTGCCGATGGGGTCGAGCAGGATGTGTACATGCATCTCGATCACCAGGTGGTGGGGCTGACCGAAACCCAGGAACGGGTGGTGATGGCAACGGTGGCAGGAAATCGCATCCTGCTCATCGACCCAAATCTGCCGCGCCCTGAATCGCTGATCGCGCTGGCGTTGCGCCATGAAAACCGATACTACGGAACGCTCTGGGCGGCGTACGATAAACAGCACATCTTCACCGAATCGGATTTGAAATTCACGTCCACGCTGGCGAGTCAGGCGGCGCTGGCGGTGGCGAAGATCCGCCTCTTCATGACGGTGGAAACCAGCCGGCGTCAGTTGGAGGCAATCCTCAATTCCACGCCGGACCCGATCCTCGTCACAGATGCCGCGAACCGCCTCATTTTGGCGAACCCGGCTGCCGGTCAGGCTTTAGGCGTCAGCATCCGTCCTGGTGAACGCGCGGATACTGAAAAGACGATCCAGGTGAAAGCGTTGAACGATATCCTGCGCGCATCCTCTACCGAACAACTTTCGGCGGAGATCGCCATGCCCGATGGAAGAACCTATCTTGCCATGACCTCGCCCATGATCGCCGACGAGAAGATCACGGGGCGCGTGTGCGTCTTGCGCGATGTGACGCAACTCAAGGAGATCGACCAGCTCAAATCGGATTTTGTCGCGACGGTGAGTCATGATCTGCGTTCGCCGCTCACGCTGATGCGCGGCTATGCCACCATGCTCGAAATGGCTGGCTCATTGAACGACCAGCAGAAAAATTACTCGCATATGATCGTGCAAGGCGTGGACAATATGGCGAAACTGGTCAATAACCTGCTGGACCTTGGGCGCATCGAGTTCGGGGTGGGGTTGCAAGTGGAGACCATCCCCGTGCTTGATATCCTCGAACGAGTGACCGGCGAATTGCAAGCACAAGCCAAGCAGAAGAGTATTTCTCTGGAGTTGGAACTTCCGCGCGACCTGCCTCACGCCATCGAAGCGGATCAGGCATTGCTTCATCAGGCGTTATATAACCTTGTCGAAAACGCGATCAAGTACACTCCCAACGGAGGCACGGTCTCTGTCCAGTTGGACCCGCAACCCAACGGTTCGTTGATCTTTGCCGTGCAAGACAGCGGCATTGGCATTTCGGAGGAGGACCGCAAACGCCTGTTCGAAAAGTTCTATCGCGGCACCAATCGCGACGCGTTGATGCAACGCGGCACCGGGCTGGGGCTTGCCATTGTCAAATCCATCGCGGAGAGACACGGCGGAAAAGCATGGGTGGAAAGCGAACTGGGGAAGGGAAGCATTTTCTTTTTGCAGATTCCCTGACATAAGGAGCGCTCAAAGGTGGTAGATAGCCCAACAGACTAAACCACGGAGAGACCGAGTCGCGGAATTTTTTTAATTGCTTTTCTCCGTGTTTCCGTGACTCCGGGGTTAGGGTTTTCCGCCAGCAGTGCAACTGCTGGCGTAACAATCACGGCAATTCCCAGAGAGCCATTAACAGCGTAACGCGGATTCGTAAAACAGACGTATAATGCAAACCCTCGCCTTTGCGCGGGGATTATTTTTGCAACCATGAGCCCTCAAAAAAATACGCCATCCACCCAGTTCATTCGCCGAACGGCGAAACACCCCACTTCAAGCCTCAGTCATTATTTGTTAGGGCGTCCCCTCTCCACAGCCGACGCGGCGCACGAAACCATTGGTAAAAGCGTGGGGCTGGCGGTCTTTGCGGCAGACGCGTTATCTTCCACCGCCTATGCCACGCAGGAAGTTCTGGTGATTCTTGCCGGCGCGGGTACGCTCGCCTTCGGTTATGTTTTTCCCATTTCCATTGTCATCGTCGCCTTGCTCGCCATTGTGGTGCTTTCCTACGAGCAGATCATCCATGCCTACCCCGGTGGCGGCGGGGCGTACATCGTCGCGTCGGATAATCTTGGAAAGATCCCGGCGCTGGTTGCCGCGGCGGCGTTGCTGACCGATTACATCCTGACCGTTTCTGTTTCTATTTCTTCCGGCGTGGCGCAGATCGTTTCGGCATACCCGCAATGGTACGAGTATCGAGTTGCCATGGCGATGTTCTTTGTCGCTCTCATTATGGTAATCAACTTGCGCGGCGTGAGAGAATCGGGCGCGGCGTTTGCCATCCCAAGTTATTTCTTCATCGCGATGATGTTGTTCATGATCGGGATCGGGCTTTTCCGTATCGTGACCGGTTCGCTGGGAACGGTGATTAACCCGCCGGAGATCGAACATGTAGACGAACTTACCGGCATCAGCCTGTTTTTATTGCTTCACGCTTTTTCAAGCGGCACTACCGCCATGACCGGCGTGGAAGCCATCTCGAACGGCATTACGGCTTTCAAAGAACCGCGCAGTCGAAACGCCGGCATCACGTTGATCTGGATGGCTTGCATACTGGGCGTTCTTTTTATCGGCATTTCCTACCTCACGCGAGAAATCCAAGCCGTGCCGTCTGAAACGGAAACCGTCATCTCACAACTTGCGCGGACGATCTTTAATGGACAGGGGATTCTTTATTTAGGCGCGATTTTAGGAACAACCGTCATTCTGATCCTTGCCGCGAATACCGCTTTTGCCGGTTTTCCGCGATTAAGCGCCCTGCTCGCCGGCGACGGGTTTATGCCGCGCCAACTGACCTATCGCGGAAGCCGCCTTGTTTACTCCTACGGGATTTTCGCGCTCGGGGCGGCGGCATCCATTCTCATTGTCATCTTTCAGGCAAGCGTGACGCGCCTCATTCCACTCTACGCCATCGGCGTTTTTCTATCGTTCACGCTGGCGCAGGCAGGGATGACCCGACGCTGGTGGCGTTCAGGAAAATTGAATACGAACATCCAACCTCAAGACCATACCGTCGCGCATCCTTTGCATTACGACAAAAGATGGCTCGTCAAGATGATCAGCAACGCGCTGGGCGCGCTCTGCACCGCGCTGGTGGTCGGCGTATTTGCCGTAACAAAGTTCCACGATGGGGCATGGATCGTATTAATTCTCACCCCCATTTTGATCGGCGTCTTCCTGTGGATTCACCGTCACTACGCCAACATGGCGAGCCGCCTCTCGCTCGAAAATTACGGCGAGCCGCCGCCCTACAACGCGCGTCATCGCGTGATCGTGCCGATCAGCGGCGTGCATCGCGGCACGCTCGCGGCGCTTCGGTATGCGCGCATGTTATCAGACGATGTGACCGCCGTGCACGTTTCCTTGGAACCCGAAGATACAGAAAAGGCACAGCGCAAATGGGCGAAGTGGGGACGCGGCACGCGCCTCGTCATCCTTGATTCGCCGTACCGCCTCTTCGTGGAACCATTGCTGAGTTATGTCAACGAGATTTTAGCCAGCCGCCAGCCCAACGAAACCATCACCATCGTTGTCCCTCACTTCGTGGCTGAAACCAAACTCCATAACGCGCTCCACATGCAAACCGCCGAATTGCTTCGCCGCGAACTGCTCGAAACCCCCGGCGTGGTCATCACCGAAGTCCCCTACCAAATCCCATAGAGTCTTTAGGAGCTGCCGTGATGAACCGCCAGTTCCGGCGGCAGTTGCACTGCCGCCCGCCAGCAGTGCAACTGCTGGCGTAACAATCACGGCAATTCCCAGAGACCCGTCCCATAGTCATTCAACGCGTTTGTTGATTTAGACTATAATCACCGCCGCTCCTCCTGAAGTGGGGCGTCTTTAGTAAATAAGAGAAACACATGTTAACCCCGGAAAAAGATCAAACTGAAATTCTGAGGCGGCAAAGCGACTACCAGCCGCCGCGTTCCCTAAGTCATTGGTTCATTGGAAGACCGTTATCCACAGCCGACGCGCCCCACCAAACCATCGGAAAGCGCGTGGGGCTGGCGGTTTTCGCATCGGATGCGTTGTCTTCCACCGCCTACGCCACGCAGGAAATCCTGGGCGTGCTGACGGTGGCTGGCGCGGTCGCGCTTTCATTTGTCTTCCCAATTTCCATTGCCATTGTCATTTTATTGCTGATCGTCACGATCTCCTACGAGCAGACGATCCACGCCTACCCTAGCGGTGGCGGCGCGTATATCGTCTCGAGGGATAACCTGGGTGAATCGGCGGCGCAAGTTGCGGGGGCGGCGCTTCTGATGGATTACATTTTGACCGTTGCAGTGTCCATCTCCTCGGGTGTGGCGCAGATTGTTTCGGCATACCCGGCGTTGGATGCTCATCGCGTCGAGTTGGGCGTGGCGGCAGTGTTCATCGTTATGCTCGTCAACTTGCGAGGGGTGAAAGAATCGGGCGCGGCATTCGCCATTCCAACCTATTTCTTCATCGTCATGATGTTGATCACAACGGCGATGGGATTATTCCGTTATTTCAACGGCTCACTGGGAACCGTGACCGACCCTCCCGAAGTCCACCTGATGAACACGCTGGCGCCGGTCACCGCTTTCCTATTGTTGCATGCGTTCGCCAACGGCACGACCGCGCTCACCGGGGTGGAAGCCATCTCGAACGGCATTACCGCATTCAAGGAGCCTCGCAGTCGAAACGCGGGCATCACCTTGATCTGGATGTCCATCATCCTGGGCGCGCTTTTCCTCAGCATTTCCTTTCTCACCGGGCAGATCGGCGGCGTATTCTCGGAAGAAGAAACGATCATCTCCCAACTTACGCGCACGATCTATGGCGGGCGCGGGCTGATGTATCTTGGGACAATGGCGGCTACGACCGTGATCCTGCTGATGGCGGCAAACACGGCGTTTGCCGATTTTCCGCGTTTGAGCGCGCTCGCCGCCGGCGACGGGTTTTTGCCGCGCCAACTCACGTTTCGCGGGAGCCGCCTGGTGTACTCGAACGGCATCATCACGCTATCGGTGATCGCATCCATTCTGATCATCCTATTCAAAGCCAGCGTTACCTTGCTCATTCCGCTCTATGCCATCGGCGTGTTCCTCTCGTTCACCTTGTCGCAATCTGGCATGGCGAGGCGCTGGTGGAAGATTGGACGATTAAAAGAAGGCGAAGAGATCGTTGAACAAGGTTCGACGCTCAAGTATGAGGCGGGCTGGCGACATAAAATGTTCATTAACGGATTCGGCGCAGTCTGCACAGCCGTCGTGATGATCGTATTTGCCGTGACCAAATTCCGCGAGGGGGCGTGGATCGTATTGATTCTCATCCCCTTGTTGGTGGCAATATTCTTTACCATCCATCGCCATTACAAAGATTTAGCAAAATATCTTTCCCTTGATAAGTTTGGCGGTCTGCCGCAACGCCAGTCGCGCCATCGCGTGATCCTGCCGGTGAGCAGTGTCCATCAAGGGACCCTGGAAGCCCTGCGATACGCAAAGTTGCTCTCCGACGATGTGACCGCCATCCATGTTTCGATTGATCAGGCAGAGACCGAAAAGGTGCAAAAGAAATGGAAAAACTGGGGCGAAGGGACAAGGCTGGTCATCCTCGATTCTCCTTTTCGGCTTTTCATCGAACCCCTGCTGGATTACATCGAGGACATTTTGGACCGACGCCAGGCGAACGAGACCATCACCGTGGTCGTCCCCGAGTTCATCCCATCGAAACGCTGGCATACCGCGTTGCACATGCGCACTGCGGACCTTCTGCGGCAGGAATTATTATCAAAACATGACGTGATCGTGACCGATGTGCCTTATCAAGTTTACAAGGAAGAGAAGGAGTAATCTATCATGAAATTTATCGTTGTGGGATGCGGCCGCGTCGGCGCGGAACTGTGTTACCACTTATTCACTAGCGGACATCAGGTCGTTGTGGTGGATAGCCGCAGAGAAGCGTTCAATCGCCTCCATCCCGATTTCCGCGGGCGCACGCTGGAAGGCGAAGGCTTGGCAGAAAGCGTGCTCGAGCGCGCCGGCATTCAAGAAGCGGACGGGCTTGCCGCCGTAACGAATTCAGACACGTTGAACGCGGTTGTGGCTCATACCGCGCGCGCGTTCTACAAAGTTCCCAATGTGGTGGCGCGTAATTATGACCCGAACCTGCGCTCTGTCATCGAAGCGTTTGGGTTGCATACGGTAGGCTCCACCTATTGGGGCGCGCAACGCGTGGAGGAACTGTTAATGAACCCTTCGCACCGCGCGGTCTATTCCGCCGGCAACGGCGAGGTGGAAGTGTACGAGATCATCATCCCCGAATTATGGAACGGTAAAACGGTTGGAGACCTACTCGCCCCGCTGAAACAGTGCTACCCCGTGGCGCTTTCGCGCGCCGGTAGAGCATCCCTGCCGGAGATGGGCACAACCCTGCAAACCGGCGACCTGCTCAACGTCAGTTCCACATTCGAAGGGATCGGCGCATTGTCCGCGTTGCTTACCGGAAAGACGGAGGCATAACATGTTCGTATTAATTGCCGGCGGCGGGCGCACAGGCACGCGCCTCGCCAGTTTATTAGTGAATCAAAACTACAAAGTCCGTCTCATCGAACATCGGCGCGAACTGCTCACACACCTTCACCAGGAACTGCCAACGGAGGTGATCTATGAAGGCAACGCGGTAGACCCCGGCGTGCTCGAGGCGGCGGGCGCGCGCGAAGCGCATGTGATCGCCGCGGTCACCAGCGAGGACGCGACCAACCTTGCCATGTGTTTTGTCGTCAAGACCATGTTCGATGTGCCGCGCACGATCGCCCGCGTGAATAACCCGGTCAATGCCTGGCTGTTCAACGACACATTCAAAGTGGACGTGGCGTTGAACTCGGCGGACGTTCTGGCGCATTTGATCCAGGAGGAAATGTCGCTGGGCGATATGATGACGATCTTCAAGATCCGCCGCGGGCACTATTCGGTGGTGGAGGAAAAAGTGCCGCCGGGAGCGAAGGCGATTGGAATTCCGCTCAAAGATATGGCGCTGGCGGAACATTGTGTGATCGCGGCGATCATCCGCGACGGTGTCATGACGTTGCCGCGCGGCGACAGTATCTTGCAGGAAAACGATGAGATCATCGCGGTTGCCAGCCCGCAAGGCGCGCAAAAACTTGCAGAGATGCTCGCGCACCCGGTCTACCCGGTTCGCAATGGGAAGCAAAAAGAGTAAGAGGCGAACCAGCCCGCCCCGGCGGATGAAGCGCGCTTCCGTGTGTGTAAATCTAAAACCCAGATAAAGTTCTCAGCCACAGAGTTCGCGGATTTACATCAATGTTTTAATTTTCCGCGAAAATCCGCGGTAAAGATTGTCGGGCGAATCTAAATTGACCGAATCGGAAGCCCTACGGTATAATGTTGTGCCGCTTTGAAAAGCGGCCGCCATTATTTTTGAAACGAGGAACGAAGAATGACCAAACGTACGTATCAACCGAAGATCCGCCGCCGCGTGCGCGTGCACGGCTTTCGCAAGCGCATGGCTACGGCAGATGGGCGCGCGGTGCTCAAGCGCCGCCGCTTGCGTGGTCGCGCGCAATTGGCGAAGACCGCCAACAACCATGTGAAAAAAGTCCGCTGGTAGGCGGCAAATAGCGCGTTGAGGCTGTGGGTGCAGAGAAAGTTTCGTCTGACCCGGTCTGAAGATTTCAAGCGGGTGCGGCGTTCCGGCAGGTCCTATGCCCACCCGCTTGTCGTTTTGGTTGTCGACAAGAACCCGCAGGGCAACCTGCGAATCGGAGTTGCGGCTGGGCGGTCTGCCGGCGCCGCCGTGCGACGCAACCGGGCAAAGCGGCTCTTGCGAGAGGCAATGCGGACTCTTACCCCAACCATCGCCTCTCATACCGACTTGATCCTGATCGCCCGTTCGGGGTTAGCCTCTGCCACCCTGGCAGACACACGTTCTGCCCTGCTCAACCTGTTGCAACGCGCGCAATTGATCTCACCCCCGCATGAATCCTGAATTTCATCTGCACGATTATTCACACGAACCGCGCCTGCGCGATCTGCCGCGCACGATCTGGAATCTGCCGCGCCTCGCGCTGTTATCGTTGATCCGGTTGTACCAGATGACCGTTTCAAAGGGGCTACCGGGAAACACCTGCCGCTTTTACCCATCCTGTTCACATTATGGGTATCAGGCAATTTACAAATTCGGCGCGTTCAAAGGCTTGGGGATGGCGACCTGGCGCGTACTGCGATGCAACCCGTTCAATCCCGGGGGATACGACCCCGTTCCATAGGAGTATCGATTTTCAATGAGAAAGAAATTTGTATTCATCACGATCATCCTGCTCGCGGCTGTTTTTCTGAGCGGGTGCACAGGAGCCGTGGCGTGGCCCGGTTTATCTGCCAGCGGCGATGTGGCGTACCTGGCAAACACAAACACGGTCTATGCCATCGATGCGAAAAGCGGAAAGCAATTGTGGAAGTTCTCCGGTGAAAGTTCCGGCGGGATCTTCTCGTTTGGTAAAAGCCCAAATATGTACATTACGAACCCGGTGGTCACGGAAGACGGACTGGTGATCATTCTCGATTCGAGCAGTAAACACATCATGTATGCCCTGGACCCGAACGATATTGATTTGGAAAAACAGACCCCCAGTATCAAATGGAAATTTTCAGCCGTGCATGGGTTATGGATCGCCCCTCCGCTTGTGATCGGCGACCGCCTGTTCGCGCCGAACTCAGACGGCAACGTCTACGTGCTAGACCTGACGGATGGAAAATCTGAAAAACAAGCCATCGAAACGATCACGGTATCCGAATCCTCCAAAGAGGAAGCCCGCTTGTGGTCGCAACCTGTCACCGACGGCGAACGCCTCTTCGTCACTTCATTAGATAAAAGCGTGATCGCCATCGACCTCGAAACCTACGATGTTCTCTGGCGCGAAGACCTCGGCGGCGCGGTGCCCGGCGGCGCGGCGCTCGGCTCAGACGGCATGTTATACGTTGGCTCGCTAGCCAAACAACTGGAGCGCTTCGATCCCGCCACCGGCGCCCACGAACCGGTATTGGATACCAAAGGCTGGATCTGGGGAACCCCGGTTGCCAACGGAGATAACCTATACTTTGGCGATGTGGAAGGCTACGTATATTCCTACAACACCGCGAAAGGCGCGCTGAACTGGGAAGCGCAACCCGACGCTGTCATTACCGCCAGCCCGCTGGTATACGGAGACCAAATCCTGGTCGCAACCGAATCGGGCGGCGTCTACTCCTTCAACACGGATGGCGACTTTGAAGAATGGTACAAACCCGCAACCAAAGGCAAAGCCTACACCACCCCGGTGATAGCAGGCGACTTTGCGCTTGTCGCCTATTTGGAATCGGATTATTATCTCGTTGCCCTTGATACCGAAAGCGACGAGAAATGGACCTTCACAGGAAAGTAAGAGCAACCGACACATGAAAAATCCCGGTAATCAAACCCAGGCGCAACGACCCGAACTCCCGAAGGGTTTCGCCACCGAAACGGTGAAAACCATCGCGGTCATCGCCATACTCGTATTGGCGTTCACCAACTTCAGCGCGGTCATCAACTTTGTTGTCAACATCCTGATCTTCATCTACACCTTTGTCGGCAAAAGTTTCGGCATTGCCATCATCCTGCTCACGGTGTTGATCCGCCTCATCACCTGGCCCCTCAACGCCCAACAGATGAAAGGCGCCAAAGCCATGCAGGATATGCAAAACGACAAGGACTGGCTCGCCATCCAGAAAAAATACGCCAAAGACCGCGAAAAACTCGCGCAAGAACAGATGCGCGTCTATCGCGAGAAAGGCATCAACCCGTTTGGTTCCTGCCTCCCCACACTCATTCAATTCCCGATCCTGTTCGCCCTCATCCCAAGCATCACATACGCCATCGGCTCCACGCCGTTGAGCATTCTCAAACTTTCGAATAGTTTGTACTCGTTTCAGGATGTCGCCTCGCTGGTGCCGCTCAACAGTAAATTTTTGTGGATCGACCTCGGCTTGCCAGAACGCACGATCATTTTTGGAGTGGGCATTCCGATCCTGGCGTTAACGGTGGCGCTCACCACCTACATCCAGAGCAAACTCACCATGCCGGTCTCCTCGACCCCCGGCGATCAATCTGCGGCGACGGCGCGCATGATGAGCATCTACATGCCGGTCATGTTGTTTCTATTCTCGGTTAACTATGCCTCCGGGCTTTCCATCTATTTTGTCGCCAGCAACATCTTAAGCATCGTGCAATATGCCTTGATGGGCAAGGTAAACTGGCGCAACCTGTTGCCCGGCGGGCAAAAATCCTAACTTCAAAGGAGGCGGGCATGAACGAAAGAACCACACTCGAAATCATCGCACCCACTGTGGAGGAAGCCCTCGCGCAAGGGCTGGCGCAACTTGGTCTCACCGCAGACCGCGTCAGCATTGAAGTGCTGGACGCCGGCACAAAAGGGTTGTTCGGGCTGGGCAAAACACAGGTGCGCGTCAAGTTAACGGTGATCCCCGAAGGCGGGATGCCGGCGGCTACGGAGGAACCAGCCAGACCGTCGATGGAAGCGAAGCCGCGCGCGGCTCAACCGCAGGAGAAGCCTGTTCCAGTCCAGCCGGCCGAATCCCAGCCTGACGAAAAATCGCAGGACGAGATCGAGCACGATGTTGTCCTCGACAAAACGGAAGCGGCTGTTTCAAAGTTGATCCACATGATGAATCTCGAAGCGCAAGTCTCGGCGCATTACGCTGAACGCGACCGCGACGGGCGGCGCAACATTCACGTGGATATTCGCGGAGACGACCTGAGCGTGCTGATCGGGCGTCATTCTGAAACCTTGAATGCGTTTCAATATATTGCCTCTCTCGTGGCTGGCAAGGAAGTAGGCGAATGGGTGCAGTTGTCGGTGGATGTGGAAGGCTATCGCAACCGCCGCGAAAAGCAATTGATCCAAATGGCAATGCGCATGGCGGATCAAGTTGCGAAAAACGGGAAGAAGCAATCGCTCGAACCCATGCCCTCCGGCGAAAGGCGCGTCATCCACATTGCCCTGCGCGATCGCCCCGATGTAAAAACGGAAAGCGCCGGCGTGGAACCTCACCGCAAAGTGACAATCGTCCCCAAAGACGGATAAGCACAACCCCTGACAGCCTCATTTTTCTTTCCTCTTTCGTCTTTCACAAAGAAAGAGGAAAGAGGAAAGTCTTTTAGAGAGTGTTTCTTAAGTCTGAAGCCTGGTTTTTTTGTACACGGATCTCACGGAGCATACGGAATTTTAAAGCTCTTTTCCGTGAAAATCAGTGAAATCCGTGGCGTCCGCGTCGAAACGAAGAGGTTAAGAAACAGTTTCTTAACGGGGCGGCGAGTATAATCCGCCCATGCGCAATCTGGATTCGCTCGAAGCGGTGGAGTATCTCGCGATCGGTCATGCGGCGCATGATCTTACCGCGAACGGAGCCAGACTCGGCGGGACCGTTGCCTACTCCGCGTTGACGGCGCGCGCGTTGGGCATGAAGGCGGGGATTGTTACCGCGGTTGGAAAAGAAACCCCGCTCAACGCGTTGGATGGAATTCCCATCACCTCCATTGAATCGCCGCACAGCACAACATTTGAAAATATTTATACAGACGCTGGGCGCGCGCAATATCTGCGCGCGCAAGCCGCAAGGGTTGATCTCGATACTGTTCCACCCTTATGGCGCAATGCCTCGATCATCCATCTCGCGCCGATCGCGAATGAAATCGATTCATCCTTACCAAACGATTTTTCGCCCGCGCTTCTCGGAGTCACTCCGCAAGGCTGGATGAGGCGCTGGGATTCAAGCGGGCGCGTCTCGCGCAGTGAATGGTCGGACTCGGAATCTGTTTTGCACAAAGCGAACGCGGTAGTCATCAGCCGCGAAGATGTGAACGGCGACCACGAACTCATCGAACAGATGGCGCATCAAACGCGGATGCTGGTGGTCACCGAAGGCGCGGAGGGATGCGTCTTGCACTGGAACGGCGACCGCCGCCGCTTCCGCGCGCCGGATGTGAACGAGGTGGATGCGACCGGCGCGGGCGATGTGTTTGCAACGGCGTTTTTTATCCGATTGTTAAGAACGCGCGACCCCTGGGAAGCGGCGCGCTTTGCCACATTGATCGCTTCTATTTCTGTAACGCGCGTTGGGCTGGGGGGAATCCCCACGCAAGCCGAAATCGAATCTTGTTTGATGGAAGTGTTGCGGACAAGATAAATCTTGCCGTACTTAACCTGCCGCGATCTTGATCAAGGTATCCTTGAGTCTGGCAACTTCTTCCAATGTGTTGTAATGAGCGGCGCCGACCCGCACCATGCCTCCCTGCTCTTCCACGCCAAGTCTTTCAGAGACATTGAGCGCATAGTAGTTTCCATCCCACGCAAAGATTCCCTCCTGGGCTAATTTTTCTGCAACCACGCGGGGATGCATATTGTTCAAACGGAAGGAAAATGTGGCGACGCGCTCATCCAGCCGGCGAACATCATTCAACCCGTAGAGTCGCAAGCCGGGGACATCGTTTAGGGCGGAAAGCAATGCCTTGCTCAGTTCAATCTCATAGGCATGAATGGCTGACATTGCCTTCTTCAGTTCCAATTGGCGACCTCGATAATTCTCCCCGGCAAGACCCGCAACGAACTCACTTCCGAATTCCCTGCCAACCCATTCGAAGTATTCGATTGCGCCTAAGACCCCGGCAATGCCTTCGTGGTTTTGGGTGCCGGTTTCAAATTTTCCCGGCAGATGATTGGTGGCAGGGCGCACTTTGTAGGCAAAGAGTTTTTCCAACAAATTACGCTTTCCATATAAGATCGCCGAATGGGTTCCGAAAAATTTGTACGCGGAAGAGATCAGGAAATCGCAGTCTAATTTTTGCACATCGATTGGACCGTGCGGGGCATATTGAACCGCGTCGATGTAGACCAATGCGCCAGCCTCATGCGCCATATCGATGATCTTCTTGACCGGGTTGATCGTGCCCAGGGAGTTTGAGGCATAGCCCACCGCCAGAAGTTTGGGTTTTCGCTCGAGCGCTTTTTGCGCATCGTCCAGGTTGAGCGTGCCTTCTTCAACGTCGAAGTCTACCCAATTGACATGTACTCCGCGGTCCTGCGCCGCCAATACCCAGGGCGTTACATTGGCATCGTGATCGAGGCGCGTGACGATGATTTCATCGCCTTCCTTCCACTCGCGCGCGAGGGAGCGGCTAAGATGGAGGGTGATCGTGGTCATGTTGTTGCCAAAAACAATTTCTTCCGGAGATGCCGCATGATAAAAATCAGCCATGGCGTGATGCGCCTCGTCCAAGACTGCGTCGGAGGCGATGCTCGTGGCAAACGCGCCTTCGTGGTTGGCGTTGCTCTCGATCAGGTAACGGTTGACCCGGTCGAGGGATGGTTTCGCGATCTGCGTCCCGCCCGGATTGTCGAAGAAAATTTCGGGACGGTTGAGCGCGGGGAATTGCCGGCGTATCGAGTCGATATCATAAGTCATGGTTTCCTCTTGTGATTGAGCCTTACCTCCGAAGGGTGATATTTATTTCACCACATCGGGATTATTGTTTGCCCTGTTCTCAGCGTTTGCAAATTCTTCGGGGGTATTCACATTCCAAAACGCGAGACCGGCGGGGTCTGCGGATTTGATCTCCTCGGAGGTCAACACTCTCACCTTCACTTGCGGAAACCATGCGATGACCTTCCATTGATCGGCGTTGATGGAGGCTTCAATGGCAGGCAGGCAGGTCTCGCGGCGATAGAGCGCATGAAGCGGCTCGTAGCCTTCCTCGCTTTTGGCGATGACAACATCCGCGTTTTTATCATCCATGATTCTGATCGAGGCTTGAATTAGTGTTGGGCTGGCAAACGGCATGTCGCAGGCGATAACTGCAACAAAGGGATGCGCGGCGGAGGCGATGGCAGTGTAGAGTCCGCCGAGGGCGCCGCGACCCGGCTTGAGGTCCGGAAAGAGGCGCGCGTCTAGGAAGGAAAAATCATCGGGCTGATTCGTCGTCACGATGATTTCATCCGCGATCGGTTGCAGTCTTTCCACAACGCGCTGGATGAGGGGACGCCCAAGAAATGGTTTGAGGGCTTTGTCTTCGCCCATGCGCGAGGACGCGCCGCCGGCTTGTATACAAACGGTGAGCATGGGTGTATTATAAAGGAAGAGGCTGTATGACGACTTCAATCGGCGAATTGTTGGATACGCTGACCGTGACGGGGGAGTTGTATGAAAAATTGCCCAACAAGGAATTACGCTGTTTCGCGTGCGGACATCGCTGTGTGATCCGCGAGGGGAAGCGCGGGATTTGCCAAGTGCGGTTCAACGAGGGCGGAGAGCTGCGCGTGCCGTGGGGCTACGTGGGCGCGTTGCAAAGCGACCCTATCGAAAAGAAACCTTTTTTTCATGTTATGTCTGGAACCAACGCCTTAACGTTTGGGATGCTCGGTTGCGATTTCCATTGTGGTTACTGCCAAAACTGGTTAACTTCCCAAGCCATGCGCGATCCATCTTCGGATGAGTCGGTCAATCACATTCGCAAGATTTCGCCGCAGGGGATGGTGGATACTGCCAGAAAAACAAACGCTTCGATTGTTGTCTCCTCGTACAACGAACCATTGATCACCAGCGAGTGGGCGGTGGAGATTTTCAAAGAGGCGAAGAAGGCGGGGTTGATGTGCGCGTACGTTTCAAACGGAAATAATACGCCGGAAGTGATGGAATACATAAGACCATATATCTCCGCATACAAAGTGGATTTGAAATGTATGCAGGATAAGAATTATCGCAAGTTGGGCGGCGTTTTGCAACACACATTGGACGGGATCAAGCGCGCGCATGAAATGGGTCTGTGGGTGGAGATCGTCACGCTGACGATTCCGGGCTTCAACGATTCAAATGAAGAGTTATGGGATGCGGCGCGTTTCATCGCGGGCGTTTCGAAAGATATTCCGTGGCATGTGACCGCGTTCCACAAAGATTACAAAATGACTGACCCGGACAACACCGATGCGAAGACTCTTTTACGCGGGGCAGAGATTGGAAAAGAGGCGGGTCTGCGATTCGTGTACGCGGGGAATTTACCGGGGCAGGTTGGGGAGTATGAAGATACGTTTTGCCCGGCGTGCAACTTCACACTGGTAAAGAGACGGGGGTACATCATTCAGGAGTATCGCATCACCGGCGATGGGAGGTGCCCTACATGCCATACAAAAGTTCCCGGTTTGTGGCATAAAAACCCCTCTCAAGTAGCGTTAAATGGGTTGGGCGTCCCCTTACCCGTTTACTAATTATTCTTTTGCTGTATAATCTGCCCATTATCCGAAAGGAGGCATCCTCTCGCAAAATCATTCCGATTCCCCCCATCGATACAAGTTAACAAATCCAAACCAAATTTCTCTTAGGAGGAGAAACGTGAAACGAAACCTATTCAGTTTGATGTCACTGCTCGTTCTCGCGAGCATGATCCTTGCGGCGTGCGGCGGCGGACCCGTTGCCACCCAGGTTGCGACCGACGAACCGGCCGCCCCGCCCACCGAAGCCCCGACGAAGGAAGCGCCTGCAACTGAGCCTCCCGCCGCATATGAAGGCGTAAAAGCGGAAGCCCCCAACTGTGATTATGGCGGCGAGGTCAAGTCCATCGAAGCAGTGGACGAATTCACCGTCAAAATCTCGTTGTGCGTCCCCGACCCTGCCCTTCCCTCAAAGATTGCATTTAGCTCTTTCGCGATCCAGCCTCAGGAACATCTGGAAGCCACCAACGGCTCGCCGCTCGAGAATCCTGTCGGCACGGGTCCTTATAAAGTCGAATCGTGGGAGCGCGGTAACCAACTCGTCTTCAGCCGCTTCGATGAATATTGGGGCGACCCTGCCATGAGCAAGACCCTCGTGTTCCGCTGGGGTACTGAATCTGCCCAACGCTTGCTCGAATTGCAGTCCGGCACTGTGGACGGCATTGACAACCCCGGCCCGGACGACTTCGCTACCATTGAAGCTGACTCGAACCTCCAGTTGATCCCGCGCCCGGCGTTGAACATCATGTATATTGGCTTCAACAACAACCCGAAGGTTGATGGGTTCGATAATTCCAAGAATCCGCTTGCCAATGAAAAAGTCCGCCAGGCGATTGCCATGGGCATTGACCGCCAACGCATTGTAGATAACTTCTACCCTGCCGGCTCCGAAGTTGCTTCACACTTCACACCCTGCTCGATTCCGAATGGTTGTGTTGGCGATGATTGGTATTCCTTCGATGCCGCCGCCGCTAAGACGTTACTTGCCGAGGCTGGCTATCCCGATGGTTTTGAAACCGTTCTAAACTACCGCGATGTTGTGCGCGGCTACCTGCCCGACCCGAACATTGTGGCGCAGGATATTCAAGCCCAATTGAAGACGAACCTAAACATCACTCTCAAGATCGAAGTGATGGAATCCGGCGCCTTCCTCGATGCGGCTGATTCCGGTCAACTGACCGGCCTGTACATGCTGGGCTGGGGCGCTGACTATCCTGACCAGACCAACTTCCTTGGTTATCACTTCGGCGCTGGCTCTTCTGCTCAATTCGGCGACAAGTTCCCCGATGTCGTGGATGCCATTGAACAAGGCGCTCAACTCGCTTCCGACGCGGACCGCGCGCCCTTCTATGAAGCCGCCAACAACGCCATCAAAACGCACGTTCCCATGATCCCTGTGGCTCACGGCGGTTCCGCTGTGGCGTACAAGGCTGGTCTTGAAGGCAACCCACATGCCAGCCCGCTCGGCAATGAAAGTTTTGCCGTCATGGGCAATGGCACAGACACTTTCGTCTGGATGCAAAATGCCGAACCCATCTCGCTCTACTGCGCGGATGAGACCGATGGCGAATCTCTGCGCGCTTGCGAACAGGTGACTCAGTCCCTGCTCGGCTACGAAGTCGGCGGCACCGCGGTCGAACCTGTCTTGGCTGAATCCTACGAAGCCAACGCAGACCTGACCGAGTGGATCTTCCACCTGCGCCAGGGCGTTCTGTTCCACGATGGCTCGTCCTTCGACGCGAACGATGTTGTGACATCCCTCGTAGTTCAGTGGGATGCCGCCAACCCGCTTCATACGGGCAACACCGGCGGTTTCTCCTATTGGAGCGGTCTCTTTGGTCCGTTCTTGAACGCGCCTGCCCCGTAAGTAAATTCAAAAACTTGTTTATATATTCCCCCGGTGAGTTTCTCACCGGGGGAATAAAAAATTTCCATGGCAACCTACATTTTTAGACGCCTCCTGCTCAGCATCCCGGTATTATTTGGAATTCTATTTGCAACGTTCGCATTAGCGCGCTTGATCCCAAGCGATCCCTGCCGCGCCATGCTGGGCGAAAAAGCCACCGACGCCGTGTGCAATGAATTTATCAAGCGGCACGGCTTGGATCAACCGATCCTAACGCAGTTTGGCGTTTACATGGGTGAGGTATTAAAAGGCGATTTTGGAAAATCTTTCCGCTTCTCTTTGCCAGTGACCGAGATCATCATTCAGCGCCTGCCAACCACCGTTGAATTGGCATTTTCAGCATTGGTGTTGAGCATAATCATCGGGGTTTCTCTGGGGGTCATTTCGGCGGTCCGACATAACTCATGGGCAGATGTAGTAACGATGTTGTGGGCGAACATCGGTGTTTCAATGCCGGTCTTCTGGCTTGGGCTGATGCTGGCATATATCTTTTCCCTGACTTTAAAGGGCACGCCCTTTCAACTGCCTCCCTCGGGGCGTCTGTCGGCGGGTTTGATCCCATCCCCTTTCTATGAAGCGTGGAATTTGCACCTGACTCAAGGGACGTTTGTATTTATTGCGGCAGAGTTTATCTCCCGTATGAACATTTTTAACAGTATTCTCGCCGGCGATTACAAGACTTTCAAAGACGCGGTTCAACATATGATCCTGCCCGCTCTGGCGCTCTCGACCATCTCCACCGCCTTGATCGCGCGCATGACGCGCTCCTCGATGCTCGAAGTACTGGGGCAGGATTACATCCGCACCGCGCGCGCCAAAGGATTGAAACAAAGAGCCGTTGTGATGAAACACGCGTTCCGTAACGCCCTGCTCCCCATCGTTACTGTGATTGGGCTCTCGCTGGGAGGTCTACTCGGCGGCGCAGTGCTGACCGAAACCGTGTTCAACCTGGCGGGCGTTGGGCGCATTTTATATGAAGCCATCACTGCCCGCGATTACGGCATCGTGCAGGCTTTTACCGTTGTGATTGCCGTTTTCTTCGTTGTTCTAAACCTGCTCGTTGACATTTCCTACGCATATCTCGATCCGCGCATACGGTTGAATTAATCATGGCAAACACTATATCCAAATTAGACGCGGAAGCGATCTCGCTCGAATCGGTCAGCCTATGGAGTATCACTAAAAAGCGTCTCTTTCGCCGCAAATCTGCCGTCGTCGGTATGATCATTTTAGGGATCTTAATTTTTGTGGCATTAACCGCTCAATGGCTGGCGCCGTACGACCCCGTAAAATCCATGCTTGATGTGCCGGACTACGCCGGGCAAGCCCAAAAGCGCCTGCCTCCCTGCATTCATTTGCTTGGTTGCCCCAAAGAAAGCCCCCAGCATATTATGGGGTTGGATGGAGTCATCCGCGATGAGTTCAGCCGCCTGCTGTACGGCGCGCGCCTGAGTTTGATGATCGGTTTTTCCACGGTCACGTTTGCCATCCTGGTTGGCACGGTTCTTGGCGCGCTGGCGGGCTATTTTGGCGGATGGGTGGACAACGCGATCATGCGCGTGATGGATGTGTTGCTTGCCTTCCCTTCCCTGTTGCTTGCCATTGCCATTGTCACCGTTTTAGGACCGGGGTTGATCAACGCGTTGCTTGCCATCGGCATTGTTTCGATTCCCGCGTATGCGCGCGTGATGCGCGGCAGCGTCCTTTTGGTGCGCGAGATGGATTTTGTCTCTGCCACGCGCTCGCTCGGGGGAAACGCCTTCGATATTCTATTTCGCCGCATCCTGCCTAACGCATTGACGCCGCTCATTGTGCAGGGGACGTTGGGAATCGCTACCGCAATTTTGGATGCGGCGGCTCTTTCTTTCCTCGGATTGGGAGCGCAACCTCCAACTCCGGAGTGGGGCGCGATGCTCGGCTCGGAACGCAACCAGGTGTTCACCGCGCCGCACCTTGTGTTTTACCCCGGGCTGGCGATCATGCTCACCGTGCTGGCTTTCAATTTACTCGGCGACGGTCTGCGCGACGCGTTGGATCCGCGGCTGGCGAACGTCAGTTAGAGAACGCCACAGTCGTGTATCAACCCGCCCGTCGGAAGAATCGTTCTCATCCGCTGGCGGAATGATGATTGCTATCTAATTTTGCATAGCAGGAGGTTGCCCGACACAGATGTCTCTCTATTCGTTTACCCACACATCGAAAAATCGCATCCATCTCTCTTGGAGGAGAATCATGAAACGAAACCTGCACGTTTTACTGTCCCTGCTCGTTCTCGCGAGTATGGTGTTGGCGGCTTGCGGCGGAGGCGCCGAAACCGAACCTCCAGCCGTTGCCACCGAACCGGCGGCGCCCGAAGCGACGGAACCCGCGGCAACCGAACCGCCGGCTCCGCATTTCAGCGGCATCGCGGTCGTCACCTTTGTGCAACAGCCGACCACGCTCAGCCCCTTATACCAAAACCAATGGTTTTCGAGCATCACCACGCAGTTGTGGCTGAAAGGCTTGTGGTCGTTTGACTCAGATAACAACCCGGTGCTCGAAATTGCCGCCGAACTTCCTACTACCGAGAACGGCGGAATGAGCGCGGACGGCATGACCCTGACGATCAACCTACGCGACGATGTTCTATGGAGCGACGGCGAACCCGTGACCGCGAACGATTTCGTCTTCACCTACGAAATGTTCGTATCAGATAAGAATGTTGTCAACAGCACCTACCCATACGCGGATTATGTGACCAGCATGGAAGCGCCTGACGATCACACACTCGTGGTTAACTTCAACGCGCCGTTCGCCGCCTGGCTGACCACATTGTTCAACACCGGCGTTCTGCCGGAACATGTGCTGCGACCGGTCTTCGAGGCGGAAGGCACGCTGGATAACGCCGCATGGAATACCGCGCCGACCGTCGGAGTGGGACCGTTCGTCTTCAAAGAATGGGAAACCGACAGCCACATGATCTTCGAAGCGAACCCGAATTGGATTCACCCCGCGAAGTTACAGCAGGTGTTCATCCGCATGGCAGACGACGCCGCGCAAGAGGTCGCCATTCTTGCCGGCGATACAGACATCGCAACGTTTCTCGATTGGTCACAAGCCGATGCGATCAACTCCAGCGGCAAGGCAAAATTTGTGACACAACCCTCCGGTTACGATGAGGGCTGGTTCTTGAATTTCAACCCTGAAACCGCTCACCCCGCCATGTTGGATGTGAATGTGCGCAAAGCGATTGTGATGGCGACCAACCGCGAGAAGATCGTAAACGACCTGCTCGGCGGGCTAACCACCGTCCCTGCCACTTTCTGGGACAGCACTCCCCCGTACGGAAACCCCGATATTTCGCCTTACCCCTACGATGCGGAGGAAGCGGGCAGTCTGCTCGATGCGGCTGGATGGAAGGATTCCAATGGCGATGGCACGCGCGATAAAGACGGCGTGGAACTTGTTCTGCGTTACATCTCCAACCAGCGGCAGTTACGCAAAGACGTGCAAGCCGTGGTACAACAGATGTGGGCGCAGGCGGGCATCGGAGTGGAATTGGTGAACTATGGCGATGATTTCTTCAACAGTTACGCGGATGGCGGTCCCATTGCCACCGGTAACTATGACATTGCCGAATGGTCAGACGTGACCAGCTTCCCCGACCCCGAGCAGTCCTCCTACTGGCTGTGCTCGCAAGTTGTCGGACCGGATAACCCGGACGGTGGAAACTGGCAGAGCTACTGCAACCCCGAATTGGACGCGTTGTTCGACCAGCAAGCCACCGAGACCGACCCGGAAGCGCGCAAGCAACTCTATTACCAGATCGGGCAGATCATGTTCGACAATGTGGTCTGGGTAGGCATGTGGAAGGACCCCGACCTCTGGGCTGTAAGCAACCGCCTGCAAGGAGTGAAATTCTCCGGGGCATCGCCATTCTGGAACGCGCGCGAATGGTTCATTAACGAGTAGATTCAACAAACAATATATCGGACAGGGCGATTAATATCGCCCTGTCCGATTAATCGATTTAGTATCTGTCCGAAAAACTCGGAGCGCGGACTTTAGTCCGCTCATTAGGCAGACTAAAGTCCGCGCTCCGGTATTCGGATAGGTTCTTAGATCAAGCGGCTGCTATGCTTAACTTCATCCTCCGGCGAATCCTTCAGTCTATCCCTCAACTCTTTCTGATCAGCCTGGTATTGTTCCTCTTGATGCAAGCATTCGGCGACCCAATCGCTTCGCTGGGAGTGCGCACGCCTCCCAAGCCTGCCGACAGAGAGCGCCTCCGCCGCCAATTGGGGCTGGATCAACCCGTCTACGTTCAATACGTAGTGTGGCTTGTCGGCAATGACTGGATGAAGATCGATATGGATGGAGACGGCGTCCCTGAAACGCCGGGCAAACGCCTGGGTGTTCTGCGCGGCGACTTTGGAAATTCGCTCATCAACAAACGACCTGTTTCCGAACTCGTCACCGAACGACTGCCCAACACCTTGCTGTTGATGGGGGTGGTCGAGATCGTCATTATCGTTTTCTCGCTTGCCTTCGGGGTGTATTCGGCAGTGCGCCAATATTCGCTGTTCGACAATCTGTTCACCGGGTTGTCATTTATCGGCTATGCCATGCCGATTCCTCTGCTGGCATTGTTGCTCATGTATTTGTTTAGCATCAATTTCAAAGAATGGGGGTTGCCTTACCTCCCCACCGTTGGCATGTTCGATCCGCAAATTGGGCGCACGCCCGGTCAGGTCGCCCTGCACATGATCCTGCCGGTGGTTTCCCTCTCGATCATCAGCATTGCCGGGTATAGCCGTTACGTGCGCTCCTCCATGTTGGAAGTCCTCGGGTTGGACTACATCCGCGCCGCGCGCGCCAAAGGGTTGCAAAAACACGTAGTCGTGATCAAACACGCCCTGCGCAACGCGACCTTGCCGTTCGTCACGCTCATCGGTCTGGATATTCCCTTCCTGCTCGCCGGCGCCGTGTTGACCGAGACCATCTTTGCCTGGCCCGGCACCGGGCGGTTGTTCGTCACATCCATTTCGCAATCAGATTTCCCGGTGTTGATGGGCATCTTAATGCAGACGGGCTTGGCGGTCGTATTTTTTCAACTGGTCACCGACATCGCCTATTCGTTCCTTGACCCGCGCATCCGCATCGCGTAACTGGGAGAATCCCGCATGACGACGATTACGCTCCCTGAAACATCAGCCGCTGATAGCCTGAAGAACCAGCCGCTTACCCCCGGTCAATTAATATGGCGCAGATTCCGCAAGCATAAAGCCGCGCTCTTTGCCCTCGGTGGAATGGTCGTGTTACTCCTTTATATTTGGCTGGGAGGGCTTGTATTCTCTCGAGGCATTTGCGCGCCTACCGGCGAATTTTTAATCGCCGAAGCATACGCCAATTGCAACGACACCGCGCAGAAACTCCAGCCGCCCTCGCGCGAACACCCATTTGGCACCGATACCATCGGGCGCGACATCCTTGCCCGCACCATTTATGGCGGACAGATCTCTCTCACCATTGGAATTTTTGCCGTGATCGTCGAGGTGGTGGTGGGCGTTCTGGTGGGCGCCGTCGCGGGATACTTTGGCGGCTGGGTGGACGATTTCCTCATGCGCATTACCGAAGCCATGTTGATCATTCCCAGCCTGTTCCTGTTGATCGTTCTATCGAAAGCCATCGGCGGCAGTGTTCCTGAAATTCATTTCCTCGGACGAACATTCAGCGGGAGTGTAGTTGTGATTATCCTCGTGATCGGGTTTACCAGCTGGATGTACCTCGCCCGCATCGTGCGCGCCAACGTGCTCTCACTGAAAGAAATGGATTACATCTCCGCCTCGCGCGCCCTCGGCGTTTCAGACGCGCGCATCATTTTCAAACATCTGTTGCCAAATACCATCGCGCCCATAATCGTTTCCTCCACCTTGGGGGTTGCGAACGCCATTACCAGTGAAGCCTACGTGAGTTTCCTCGGTCTGGGCGTGCAAACTCCCACCGCCAGTTGGGGCAACATGTTGGATAGCGCGGTGAAGTATCTGCAATCCGCGCCGTGGTTATGGCTGTTCCCGGGGATGATGATCATGCTGACCGTGTTGTGCATCAACTTCATCGGCGACGGTTTGCGCGACGCCCTCGACCCGCGAAGCGCGCGAAATATTTGATCGAAAGATCAGCATCTCTATTTTAGGGTCTTTAGGAGTTGCCGTGATGAACCGCCAGTTCCGGCGGCAGTTGCACTGCCGCCCGCCAGCAGTTGCACTGCTGGCGTAACAATCACGGCAATTCCCAGAGAGCGCCATTTTACAAAGTTCATGCATCCGCCTCCCGGTTATAATGACCGGGGGTTTTCATTCCCGTCTGTAGGAGGATACGATGAAACGCAAGGGCTTGTTCGGTTTTACAGTTTTCGTTCTGGTTCTCTCGTTGGCTGGTATCTCATGCGGGTTTTCAGACGTTGCCAACATCTTCGCCACCGAAACCCCCACGCCCACACAAACATTCACGCCGAGTCCCACCGCCACACCCAGCTCGACCCCAACGCAAACGCCCTCCCCAACGCCAGCGCCGACCGGAGTCGAAACCCGCGAAAGCTCCGGCGGGACGACAGTATTCATCGACTACGACAACAATTTTCAACTTACGCTTCCTTCCGACTGGTTCATCATCCCGCTCAGCGCGGAGGATATCACCGACGTGCTGAACAGCATGGCGGAGGAGAATCCTGATCTGAAGAAATCGGCAGACGCGTTCAAGAATCTCGACCCCGATGTGATCCGCGTGATCGCCGTCAACAAAGATTCGAAGTACATGGTGAAAGGATTTAGCGCCAACCTGACGATCACCGCCATCAAGGATAAATTTTTGACTGGGTTGCCGGTCGCATTTGTTACCGGTTCCATGGAGGCGGAAATGGAAAAGAACGGCGTGAAAATTATAGAGGTGAAGGAACTGATCTTGACCAGTGACAGCGGCGTGGAAATCGGCGTCATGGAATTTATCCAGGATGCGCCCACAGCCACTGGCGGAACGATTTCTGTCCAATCGCGCATGTTGGTTTTCCAAACAGGCAACGCGCTGATCATGGCGCAGCTTGTCACACCCAGGGAATTCGCCGGGGAACTCTTCCCCATCATGCATGAGATCGCGCAGTCTATCCAATTGCTAAAATAAAACCCCCATTCCCTAATCCTCTAATCTCCAGTCTCTAATCTCTCCTCCCATGCTCATCCACTCCTCCTCCCAACTCCTCACCCTCAAAGGCGGTCCCCAACGCGGACATGCCCTCGGCACACTCGGCATTATTGAAGATGGCGCCGTTGTTATTCACGATGAAAAAATTATCGCCGTCGGAACGACGCCCGAACTCAAAGCATCCTATCCCGACGAACCGACTCTCGACGCCAGCGGATGCGTCCTCATGCCTGGCTTTGTGGACCCGCATACGCATCTCATTTGGGCGGGTGATCGCGCCGATGAATTCGAGAAAAAAATGTCGGGCGTCCCGTATCTCGATATTCTCGCGGCGGGCGGTGGAATCATTTCAACGGTCAGGCAGACGCGCGCCGCCAGCATGGAGACTCTCATCACGCAAAGTCGCTCGCGCCTCTTGCGGATGTTCATCCACGGCACCACCACTGCCGAAGCCAAAACGGGATACGGTCTGCAAACCGCCACCGAGCTGCGCCTGCTCAAAGCCTTGCTCGCCCTCGACGACGAATCCCCGCTCGATCTCGCCATCACGTTTCTCGGCGCGCACGCCATCCCGCCCGAATACAAAGACAACCCGCAGGGCTACACCGATCTCGTCAGCGACACGATGCTGCCGATGCTCAAAGAATGGTGGGAGACTCACGCGCCGCGACTCCCGCTTCCGTTTGTGGATGTCTTCTGCGAGACCAAAGCCTTCGACTTAAAACAATCGCGTCAGATCCTGAGTGCGGCTGGGTCGCTGGGATTCCCCATCAAGATCCACGCTGACGAGTTCGACAACCTCGGCGGCGCCTCCCTCGCGGTGGAGTTGGGCGCGGCGTCCGCGGATCATTTGGTTGTCACCTCCGACGCCGACATCGCCGCGTTGGGAAAATCCGAAACGGTTGCCGTGTCGCTCCCCGGAACGCCATTCGGACTCGCCGAAAAAGATTACACCCCCGCGCAAAAACTGATCGCCGCCGACGCCTACTTCGCCCTCGCCACGGATTGCAACCCCGGCACCACGTGGAATGAGTCCATGCAATTTATTATCGCGCTTGCCTGTCGCGCCATGAAAATAACTCCCGCCCAAGCCATCGCCGCCGCGACCATCAATTCGGCGCACGCAATCCGCAGGTCCGATTCGATCGGCTCCATCGAAGTCAGCAAACAGGCGGATATGCTGATCCTGAATGTGCCAGAGTATCGTCACTTGGGCTATCGCTATGGGACGAATCTCGTCCGCCAAGTGATCAAACGTGGCAGGGTATATTCGGTGGATGTAGGGTATTATAGAACTACTTGAACTGAAAAGACGGGGAAACCCGCCTTTTTTTATCCAAAATGCAGGTGTTTTTCCTTGAGCCTTGAGTGGATTGTCTTTGCCTCGATCTTGTTAGCGAACTCGCTGGCGGCTATGTTCATTGCCGCCCTCCTGACGCGCAGACCACGCGCGCCCGGGCGAATGTCATTGCTTGCCATGCTGGTCATGCTCGCCGTGTGGAATTTTTCCTATGCCCTGATCACGCTTTCCACCTCGTTGGAGGCAAAACTCCTGTGGCTCAAAATTGAAAACATCGGCATTCTCACTGTCCCAATTTTCTGGTTCTTTTTTGCCTTGCGCTATAACCGGCTGGATGGGTGGCTAAACCGGTACACCGCATCCTTGTTCTTCATCATTCCAGCGATCTCGCTCCTCTTCCTATTTTCCACACAGTGGTTCCACTTGTATTATGCCTCCGTCAGACAGGCTCCCGAGGGTGGCGGACCGTTGATGATCGAGCGCGGACCGTGGTACGTTGTTGCCGCCCTGTATGCGTATCTTGTGAGTCTGGCGGCGATTGTATTACTTATCCGACGAGCGCTACAGCACCGCAATATCTATCGCAGGCAGATGTATGTGTTGATTGCCGCGGTCTTGATTCCAACTCTGGTCAATGTGGCGTATCAACTGGCGCTCAGCTTTTTACCCAAATCCGCCCTGCATATTGACCTGACGCCCATCTCTTTCATGATCTCCGCCGTGTTGATCGTGATCGGCGTGTTCGGGCTTCGCATCTTTGACCTCATTCCTATTGCGCGCCATTCTGTGCTGGAACACATCCCTGAGATGGTCTTTGTGGTAAACGCTCATGATGTTGTCGTGGACGCGAACACGATTGCCCAGAAAACCTTGGGGAAAAGCATGGACGAAATTGTCGGTAAAGACCCATTGGATGTGTTTCGCGAATGGCCCCAACTTCTCCACCACTTCCTCGTTGCCGATGAAACGCGCGAGGAAATCCAGATCCCCGGCGACCCGTCGCGCATCCTCGAGGTGATGGTGACCGCGTTGTATAATTCAGCCAACCAACTCGAAGGGCGCGTGATCGTGGCGCACGATATCACCGAACACAAATGGCTGGAAAATGATCTTACCTTTGCCAATGAAACCCTCACTCATCAATTGGAGGAGATCAACAAATTGCGCGATGAGTTGCGGGAACAGGCGATCCGCGACCCGTTGACCGAAGTGTACAACCGCCGCTATATGAATGAATTTTTATCGCTGGAGGTGGCGCGGGCGGAACGCGATGGAACCCCATTTTCCGTGGTCATCATGGATATGGACAATTTCAAAATGTTCAACGATACCTACGGTCATAAATGCGGGGATATTATCCTGCAGAAGATCGCCGCGTTTCTCGTTCAACACACGCGCAAAGGTGACGTGGTCTGCCGTTTCGGCGGGGAGGAGTTTGTGATCCTCATGCCTGGCGCCACGCTCGAAAAAGCGTATGAACGCGCCGAAACGTGGCGTCAGGACTTTGCGGACACCACCATCGAATATGAAGGGATGAAGTTAAGCGCCACCTTTTCGGCTGGCGTGGCATCCTATCCCCAACACGGAGACACGGATGAATTTATCCTGCAAGCCGCAGACCGGGCGCTGTACCGGTCGAAGGATGCCGGTAAAAATAAAGTGACCATGTATAGTTTGTAAGTCTTTTTCGCCGCCAAGGCGCGAAGGACACAAGACTCTACGGAAATAAAAATGGGACACAGAAAAAATCTGCGTTTTCTGCGTGAATCAGCGTCCAAAGTATTTTTCTGCTTACCTACAAATCAATGTTAGGAGTAACCAATGCAAATCGACATCATCGGCGTGCCCATCGACCTCGGCGCGGATCGTCGCGGCGTGGATATGGGGCCAAGCGCGATACGTTATTCAAGCCTTCGACAGCGCCTCGAAAATTTGGGTCATACCGTGGAGGATAAGGGCAATATCGAAGTGGCGATTCAGGAAACCTGCTCGATCACCGACCCCAAACTCAAATACATCGATTGCATCGTGCCGATGAGCCGTCGCGTGGCGGGCGCGGTCGCCACCTCTATGCAGAATGGTCGCTTTCCCCTGGTATTGGGCGGAGACCACAGTCTTTCGATCGGGTCTGTGCGCGGCGCGGCAAAATACAAGAAGATCGGCGTCATCTGGCTGGATGCGCACGGCGATTTCAATACCCACCTCACCACGCCTTCGGGAAACATTCACGGGATGTCGCTTGCCGCCTTATGCGGACTCGGCGACCCGCGCCTGACCGCGCTCTACGATGAGCCGGTTCCGGTCATCGACCCGGGGAAAGTTGCCATCATCGGCGCGCGCGATCTCGACCTCGGCGAAAAAGATAACCTCCGATCTGCCGGGGCGCTTGTTCTCAGCATGGAACAAGTGGACCGCATCGGCATGGTCGCCGCGCTGGAACAATGCATCGAACAGGTCAGCCGGGATGTGGATGGAATCTACCTCTCGATGGATTTGGATGCGCTCGATCCGCGTTTCGCTCCGGGCGTAGGCACGCCGGTGCCCGGCGGGTTAACCTATCGAGAAGGACACTTGGCGTGCGAAGTGGTGGCAGAAACCGGCAAGCTCATCGGCATGGATGTTGTGGAAGTGAATCCTATCCTCGATGAAAAGAACCAAACCGCAAAGATCGCCGTGGAATTTGCCTGTTCGGCATTGGGGTCACGCGTCTGGCAGGGTTGAGTCGCGGAGGACGCGGATCGCGCCGGGGGAACTGTAGCAGTTTCATGTCAGAGCATGAGGCGCGTTTGCCCATCCCAGGGATACGGTAAAATCGAGTTATGTGCGCCGCGTATGGACCCATTCTAATCGTCGAGGACGTTCCCAATGTTCTCGAACTACTCGAAGTGACCCTGCGATTTAAAGGCTATTCTGTGATGACCGCCCGCAATGGGGAGGAAGCGCTCGAAGTGATTGCGCGGCAAAGACCCGCGCTCATCATCACCGATATTTTGATGCCCAAGTTGGACGGGTATGCCTTTGTGCAAAAATTACGACTCAACCCCGAAACACGCGCCATCCCGGTCGTTTTTCTTTCTGCCACTTACGTCACCCCGGAGGATAAGGATTTTGCCCTGAGCCTCGGCGCCTCGCGCTTCATGGAAAAGCCCATTGATACCGAAGATTTCCTGCTCACTGTTGCCGAACTTGTAACCCAGCAACCGTTCACGCAACCCCTGCCGCTGGATATGGAAAGATTCTATCAAGGCTATCGCACGCGCCTTGAAAATAAACTGCGTCATAAAAACACGCAGATCGCGCGGGCAGAGCGATTGCTCGGCACCCTGCCCCCCGACCAGAGACCGGCTTTCGAAGCGCTGTTACAACAATCGATGCGCGACCGCGATGAAATACAGAACGAACTTTACGATATTTACAAAACGCTCGACGAATTAAAAAAATAGTTCATTCACAATTGCGGCGGGCGAAAACCCGCCGCAACACTTTACGGAGTCTTATGCAACCAACGCTATCGTACATCGAAGAACTTGCGCGGGGAGCGGGGGCGATCCTGCGCGATGGGTATGACAAGGAACACCAGGTGAAATATAAAGGCGTGATTGATCTCGTCACCGAGGTCGATCATCAATCTGAGGCGTTTTTGCTTGGGAAAGTTCAATCGGATTTTTCCCGGCACCACCTCTTCACCGAGGAAAGCGGAGAGATTCATGGAGATGATGAACATGTTTGGTATATCGATCCGCTGGATGGGACGGTGAATTACGCGCATCACCTCCCGATTTTTTCTGTTTCTATCGCCTACGCGTTTCGCGGCGCCCTGACGCTTGGCGCGGTGTACGACCCGCTCCGTGACGAGATGTTCTCTGCCGAACGCGGCAGTGGGGCGTTCTTGAACGACAAAAGAATCAAGCCTGCCGCCACCACAGAATTGCAGAAGAGCCTGCTCGTGACCGGGTTCCCCTATGATACGTGGAATACCAAACGGGATAACATGTCGAATTTTAGCCACCTTGCCAAGTTGACGCAGGGCGTGCGCCGGCTCGGCTCGGCGGCGTTGGATCTGGCATATACCGCTGTGGGGCGCCTCGATGGGTTCTGGGAACTCTCCCTGCATCCGTGGGATGTGGCGGCGGGCGGGTTGATCTGCGAAGAGGCTGGAGCGCGCGTAACGAATGTATACGGCGGCGAGGATTATTTGACTCCTCCATTGTCCATTCTTGCCACAGCCCCCGGCATCCATGCTCAAATGCTGGGAGAATTGAAAAAATCCTTACTCTAACACCTCCCAAAAAGCATGAAAGTTTGATGAAATTCGAATCGAACCGAACCTGTGCGAATCGGTAACATCTAAAGAACCAATTTCACGCAATGGCAAAATCATCCATCCCGATCAGCAAAACGAAGATCATTGTCCCGAACCGCCGGCGGGAACTGCTTGCGCGTCCGCGCTTGTTGGAAAAAATAAATGGATTTCTGGAAAACAAGTTGATCCTGCTCTCTGCCAGCGCGGGATATGGAAAAACATCATTGCTCATCGACCTTGCGCAACAGGCAAAAGTTCCGGTGTGTTGGCTGGCGTTAGACCCGCTGGACCGTGACCCGCAAAGATTCATGGCATACCTGATCGCGTCGCTGGCAGAGCGCTTCCCAAAAGTGGGCGAAGCCTCCCAGCCATTGTTGAACAACCTCAAGTCGATGGAAAGTGATGCGGAAACGCTTCTCGTCACCCTGACGAATGAGCTATACGACCAGGCTGAGGGCGATTACTTTGTGATCATCGATGATTTTCACTTGTTGGATGATGTGACGGTCATTGCTTCGCTGGTTAACCGCTTCCTACAACTGGTGGATGAGAACTGTCACCTCATTATCTCCTCCCGCACACTACCCGAACTCGATGATGTCACCCTCATGGTGGCGCGTGAGCAAGTAAAAGGGTTGAACCATACCGACCTGGCGTTCCAGCCCCGCGAAGTTCAGGCGTTGTATATTCAGAACCATCACAAGTATTTACCGGATGACAAAGCAAACGAATTTGTGGAGAAATCGGGCGGGTGGATCACCGGCATGGTCCTTTCCAATTCCACCGAAGTGCAATTTTCCGGTAAGGATGCGTTTGGCTATTTGGGCAAACAAGTGCTCGACCAGCAACCCCGGCATGTGCGCGAGTTCCTTATACGAACATGCCTGCCGGAGGAATTCAACGCGGAATTTTGCGAGATCGTGCTAGGCCCGTTTTACGGCGCTCCCCAAAATTGGCTCAATCTCATGGGTTTCATTTTGGATAAAAATCTGTTCGTTCTCCCTTTGGAAGATGGGCGCTGGCTTCGCTACCATCCGCTCTTCCGTGAGTTTTTGCAAACCCGCCTGCGGGAAGACTACCCGGAAGATATCCCTCCCATTCTGCAGAGAATGGTCACTGCCCATGAAGCAGAAGGCGAATGGGAAAAAGCCTATTACACCTGCAAACAATTAAACGACCCGAATGCGCTCGCTGAATTGATCGAACGGGCTGGCACGCCGATGTTGCAAACCGCGTTAATCACCCTGGAAGGTTGGATCAACAGCCTGCCGCCGGCTGTTATCCGCTCGAAGCCGGGGTTGATCTCACTGCGAGGCATGGTCTCTGCCGTCAAGGGAAATTTGCCAGAAGCCGGCGCCCTGCTCGATTTTGCGGTTGAAACGTATCAGAAGGAGGAGAATCAGGCCGGGCTTGCGCTTGCGCTTGTCCGCCGGGCGCATGCGTTGCGGTTGCTCGCAAGATACAATGACTCGAACAAGGATGTAAATGAAGCCCTCAAACTTGCAGAAACGGATATGTCCATGCAAGCGTTGTACGCCGAAGCATTGCGCACCAGAGGGTTGAATACGTTTCGCTTGGGCAACTCTCGAAATGCGGTCGAAGACCTTGAACGCTCTCTTCACCTTTTTAGAGAATTAAAAGAAACAAGTAGTGTTTTAGTATTGTTATTAGAAACGGCAATGGTTCACGCCGCAACTGGAAATATTGAAGTCGCTAAGAACTTATACCAGGAATCTTTGGTCCGTCTTCGCCGTGAAAAAAACCTTCATGTTCAAGCAGAAACATTGAACAACCTTGCTGTTCTTTATCTACAGGTTGGCGATTATGAATTTGCCTCGGATACATTTGAGGAGGGGCTTGAATGCGCGCGTTATGGCCGTCACAGCCAGGTAGAAGCGCTGATCCTGGCGGGGTTGGGTGATTTGTACACCGAAATCGAGGAGTTCGACGCCGCCGAAAGGGCATATGAGCAGTCCGGCAATATGGCAAGTTATGGTTCCATTGTTTTTATTGCCAATTATTTGATACTGGCCAGAGCGAATTTGGCGCTATTGAAAAAGGATACAAAGGCTGCTTCTGACCTACTTAAGCAATTTAGAAAAATATTGAAGATTAATCCAATGAGCTATGAACGCGGCTTATGGGCATTGTTAGAGGGTAGATACGATTTTTATATGGGTGATTACAAGAAGGCGCTTGTTCAATTGAACGATAGCAAGTCTCGATTTCTGCAAAGTGGTCGTGTGGTGGAATACTGCTGGTCTCTCGTTTGGTTAATGGCAACCTATCTTCAATTGGAAGATCGAAAAAATGCCAAACTCGAATTTCAAAATCTAATGGAAGCAACCAGCAAGCCCGATCATGCAATAGCAGTTGTTGTTCATCAAGCATATGCCTGGCTGCGCCCCTTGCAATCAGACCCTGAAATAGGACGGCCGTTTGGAGGATTGTTTGACAAATCGCGGCAGTTAAGCGCCAGATTCCCCTCCGTCAGGAGAATTCTACGCAGGTTTGCGCAAACCATTCAAATGCCCACTGCTAATATCAAGATCAAGGCATTCGGTCGCGCAGAAGTTGTTGTCAGCGGCAGGGCTGTTAACGTTTCCGATTGGCGCACACAATCGGTCCGCGACATGTTCTTTTATTTCTTATACAACCAGGAACCGGTTACCAAGGAACAAGTAGCGGAGATTTTATGGCCCGATATGGATGATCCGGATGCAATTCGAACGAAGTTTAAATACGGTATTTATTGGCTTCGTCGCGCTGTAGGACGAAACACGATCGTATTCGAAGATGAATATTACCGGTTCAACCGCGAAATGGACTACGAATATGACGTGGAGGCGTTTGACTCCTATTTGAATAAGGTATATCAGACACAGGATTTGATCGAACGAATCGGGCTATATCGCAAAGCAGTGGAATTAGTGGAAGGACCCTACCTTGCCGACCTAGATGCGGATTGGGTCTTGATCGAGCGGGAACGTCTAGGGCGCATCTATCGCTCCGCACTCGACGAACTTGCGCAACTGTACTTGGATACGAATCAATTTCAAGAATGTCTTGCCGTTTGCAAGAAAGCCGTTGAACAGGATCGCTACAGTGAAACAATCTATCAGATTGAGTTGCGCGCATACGCGGCGGTGGGTGACCGTGCGGCTGTTGTTCACAGGTATCACGAATATAAAACCCTGCTAATGGAAGAATTAGGGTTGGCTCCTTCGGAAGATTTTGACAAGATGTATAAGGAATTAACCCTGTAAAGCCCCATATTTGTCTATACTGATTTTGTAGCCTGTTTTGTAGCCTGGGGGCGAGTATCATGGGAAAAAACTAAGAGAAAGAGGAAATATCCCATGAACAACAAATTCTCCCTTCATACACCCGCCGACGCTTCCACCACAGGACGCCGCTCCCCTGCCGACGCTTCCACCACAGGGCGACGCTCCCCCGCCGACGCTTCCACCACAGGGCGGCGCTCCCCTGCTGACGCTTCCACTACAGGGCGATAAGTTGTTCAATTTGAGTTAGGAGATCACCATGGCACTGCTCACCTTTGACACCTACAAAACCCCCTCCATGGGCTATCGCCAGCAACCTGTCAAGCGCACGGGGCTTCATCGTTTATTTGCCGCGGCTGTGGTCAGCGGGCAATTTCGAGAAACCCTCCTCAAAACCCCGGAAGAAGCGCTCGCAAACGGATACTTGGGGCAACCCTTTACCCTATCCGATCGCGAAGCATCCATCATCAAATCGATCCGGGCTGAAGATCTGGCTGATTTTGCCCAACAGGTAAACCAGGCGTTGCAAAGCGCCTGATCGAATTGGCTCACCCTGGGTGACGCGGTGGAATTGGGGGGCATAGTGACAAGGGATTCACTGTGCCCCGCGTCCGCCGTGTTTATATTTAAAATACCCCGATGGGAAACCATTTAACAACTCGCCCAACAGATTTGCCATTCGAATCGATACTCAAATCCTCCGCCGATCTGGTCGTGGTGTTGGATTCTCGAGGGAATATTTTAGAGTACCGATTGACCGCCCCACACCTTGTCGAAAAATTCTCAGGGGAATTTCCTTACCAGCAAATTGGCGAACTGCTTCCCGCAGGCAAATACCCAGGCGGGCTGGATGCGTTTTATCAAAGCGGCAACATACTTCCAATTGAATTCCCACTCACCGCCTCCGATGGAAGGACGTTTTGGTTCGATGGGCGGTTATCCAGCCTTTCGCCCTCTCAACTGATCCTATTCTCGCGAGACATAACCAAATACAAGCAAATCGAATTGAGAATGCAACAGCAACTGCGCCGGCTGACAGGACTCAGAAGACTGGACCTCGCCATCGCTTCCAACCTCGACTTGAACCTGCTTCTCCATCTCCTGCTTGAGCAAGCCGCCACCCTCCTGCCCGTAGACGCATCCGCCCTTCTGCTGATGAATTCCGAAACCAACCTGCTCACTCTGGCGGCATCGAAGGGACTCCGTTCAAGCATTCACTCATCGATCTTTCTGAAACTTGGCGTTGGCTACGCGGGGCAAGTAGCCCTGGAAAGAAAACGGATTCATATCCCCAACCTCGCCGGGAGCGCGAAAAGCGACGCCATGCCGCCCTACCTGCAAGATGAAAATTTTACATCCTATATCGGCTTGCCTCTTATCACAAAAGGTCGAACGCTCGGCGTATTAGAAGTATTTCATTCCTCGATCCTACAACCGGAAGCAGAGTGGCTTGAATTTCTCGACATCCTCGCCGGGAGGGGAGCCATTGCCATCGACAACGCCATCCTGTTTGAGAATTTGCAAAAGTCCAGCGCCGAACTCGGCATGGCGTACGATGCGACCATCGAAGGATGGCTGCGCACCCTCGACCTTCGAGATCGGGAAACCGAAGGGCACACCCGCCGCGTGGCAGATATGACAGTGCAACTCGCGTATGCCATGGGTGTGGCAAAGGAAGAGTTGATCCATATTCACCGCGGCGCGATTCTCCATGATATCGGCAAGGTTGCCATTCCAGATGACATCCTTCGCAAGCCCGGTCCGCTCACAGAGGAGGAGTGGAACATCATGCGCAAACACCCTGCCATCGCTGTGGAAATATTAACCCCCATTCGCTATTTATCGCCCGCGCTCGACATTCCACACTTTCATCACGAACGCTGGGACGGCAACGGCTACCCGGACAAACTCGAAGGCGAGCAGATTCCCCTTTCGACGCGAGTGTTCACCGTTGCCGATGTCTACCATGCGCTCGTCTCCGATCGCCCATATCGAAACGCATGGTCGAAGCAGAAAGCCATCGAATACATCAAGGAACAAACCGGCAAGTCTTTCGACCCTGGCGTGGTTCCTGAATTTTTGAAACTGGTTCAAAAAAATGAACCTTCCCTTGTGGGTTGGCGCGCGTAAACCCCGCTCACCTGTTAGGGCAAAGTAGAAATGTC